>OKVI01000233.1_pt1 | contig 56672 bp, 60 predicted proteins | sample 1607001 | NCBI WGS metagenome assembly OKVI01 (sample SAMN03281018, study PRJEB24777) | human gut metagenome | isolation source: fecal sample PR128 from 1 month old male Malay infant, vaginal delivered...
TTTTTTTCAAGCAGAAGACGGCATACGAGATTCCTCTACGTCTCGTGGGCTCGGAGATGTGTATAAGAGACAGGTCTTATCTTTTTTATATCTTGTCTTTTCTATTTCTATTCTCTTCTTTTCTTCTCTTCTTATAAGGTAACGCGTTACACCTGCCTAAAAAAGCGCCTCACAAAAGCCGGTACACCGCCTTAGAAAGCCATTTCTCAAAGATTCGTTTTATCTTTAAAGTCCCGTATTATCGCCCTTCTTCCACCCCATAAAGGATATAAACCTCGTCCTACGTCCCGCTTATAGCTCTCATAGACAACAAAAAGTCGATACAAGACATCACAAATGGATGCCTGTATCGACTTTTTTTCATTCCTTATTCTAGAAACAAAAGCCTTCGGACTTTCCGTCCCCCTATTGATTACCTCTTTTTTGAAAAGGAGCATATTAAACCCGGGGGAAATGGGTAATGCGACAAGAAAACCGGCGTTCTGGTATTACTGAATAACAACAAGTTTCAGTCCCCTTACGAGGAATTGGGTAATGCGACGAACAAGGTCAGCTTGCCCACAATAAATCCAGTACGGCGTTTCAGTCCCCTTACGGGGAATTTGGTAATGCGACACCAGTTGCGCATGGTTCTTCATGACGCGGACTCGGGTCTCAGTCCCCTTACGGGGAATTTGGTAATGCGACAAAATATTAAAAAATATGGACAGTGGTTTAACGAGACAGTCTCAGTCCCCTTACGGGGAATTTGGTAATGCGACCTCGCTAAAAAAGCTTCCCGCTATGCTAACTGGATGGCTGGTCTCAGTCCCCTTACGGGGAATTTGGTAATGCGACCTCTGTCTCCCAGTACCCGCTCTGGGAGCGGGCCCACAGGCGATTTTTTCAAACCTCGGGCTTTTTTCGCCTTTTTCGGGGACCTGGGTTAAAACTCAAAATTGAAATCGAGTTTTCGTCGCACAACCATGCCGTTTGTAAGGCTTTTGGAAATTTTCAAACCTACGGGGTTTTTGCCCCTAAAATCGGTTTTCCAAAGCCGTCGCATTACTTTGACTTTTCTTTAGTATACGTTTTTCCTTTAGCGCTGTCAAACAACCGCCATCGCATAGGTCAAACAGACGTCTCTACCAAAGATAAACTCATAAGCAAAAACACTCCCCGATAGTAGCCACAGCCACTTCGGGGTTAAGGTTCTTAAGTATTTTCCACGATGAGACGCGATTTATGTCTGAAGGTATTATGGTTGGTGTCGGCATTTTCCGATGAGCCACTGGGATCCAATAATGAGGGCGATGCCGACGAAGTTTGGGAGGTGCAGGACGTCGCCGGTAAGGGCCATGCCCAGTACGACGGCGGCGGCCGTTTCTAGGGAGGCCAGGACGGGAACTTTGCTCAGGTCTTCGATCTGCTGGAGGCCCAGGTAGTACAGGATGTAGCCCAGAACGGTCGGTATGAGGGCGTAGAAGAAGCCCAGGCCCAAAACGGCCGGCGACACGGTCATGGCTCCTTGCTGCCACAGGATCCAGACCAGGAGACAGAGGGCAGCCCAAAAGTAGCTCCACAGGCTCATGACGAAGGCATCCGTTCCGTACCCTGCCAGTTTCCCGATAATGGCGGTCAGGGCATAGCAGAGGCCGGCCATGATGCCATAGAAAAGCCCCCATATGGATAGTGCCGAAAGCCCCAGCGTGCCGCCGGTCACGGCCAGGATGCAGCCCAGGATATTGATGACCAGGGCCATGCCCTTCATGGGCGTAATCTTCTCGCGAAAGAAGAGGGCCGAAAAGACAGCCGTAAACACCGTCGCCACGTTGAGCAGGACGGCGCTGAGGGATACGCCGATAGAGGTGACGGCCAGGCTGTAAAAGATATTATAAATGCCATGACAGATAAGGCCCAATAAGGCACAGTAGACCATGATTTTTGGCGATACTTTCATCGAGGTCCAGCCGCTTCGCCAGCCGACGAAGACCAATAGGATAAGCCACGAAAAAAAGACGCGCAAAAAGCTGATCCATTCGGCCGTAGCGCCGTCTCTTTTCATAAACCAGATAAAGATACCGATGGTCCCCCAAAGGATACCGGCCAGCATGATTTCTCCATTTCCATTTACTTTCATTTACTGCTCCTCCTTCTCTGTACTTTATTATAGTCAGTGGGTATAATTAAGTAAATCTACAATCTTTTTATATTTCATATAGTATTACTTAATGAACAAGAAAGAGGAGTCTTATGGATACTGCCCGTTATAAAGCCTTTTTAGCCGCCGTCGAAACCGGAAGCTTTGCCGCGGCTGCCAAACAAATGGACTACACCGTTTCCGGCGTCAGTCAACTCGTCGCCGCCCTTGAAAAAGAACTTGGTTTCCCCTTATTGCTCCGCAGCCGCCATGGCGTCACCTTGTCGCCAAACGGCGAGCGCCTGCTAGTTCCCATTCGTCAGCTGCTCACGGAAGAAAAGCGCATGGAGGAATTGGCCTCCGACATCCGCGGCCTGCTCACAGGGAGCCTTAACATCGCCGCCTATTCCAGTGTGGCCACGCATTGGCTGCCCCCGGTCATCGGCCGCTTTCAAAAGGATTATCCCCAGATCAAGATTCACTTGATGGAAGGCATTCGCCAGGAGGTCACGGCCTGGCTCGATAAGGGCACGGCCGACATCGGTTTTCTCAGTTATCAGGAACCCATGCCTTACGACTGGATTCCCCTTTCAGATGATGAGATGGTGGCCGCCGTACCGCCCGATCATGAACTGGCGCCTGATGGGCCTTATCCCCTGGCCCGCTGCCAAGAAGAGACGGTCATCATGCCGGCCCTGGGAAAGGACGACGATGTCCTGCAGCTCCTTAAAAAAAATAATCTCCAGCCTCGTATTGGTTATACGACGCTGGAGAATAGTGCGGCTATCTCCATGGTAGAAGAAGGACTCGGCATCAGTATCATGAACCGGCTGATTACGAGAAAAAGGGTGACGTCGGCCGTCCTCTTACCTCTCGATCCGCCGGCGTCCATTACCCTCGGCATCGCCTTTCTTCCCGGCAATGCCGCTTCTCCTACGGTTCGAAAATTCGCTCAATATGCCCTGGCGATTACAACACATCGACCAATAACTGAATGATCAAATTGGCTTCATGGGCGGCACAGATGGCCACGCGAGGCGCCATGAGACCCCGGCCGGGCTTGGCATTTCGAGTCTGGTCACCGCAGACGTAGAAGCGGTCCATGATTTTCTTGGTCTGGATTTCATTACTGTCGCCGTAGCCGGCCATACCAGACGCCGAGACGACGTATGTATCGGGACATTCTTCAAGGACCGTGTGGACCAACATCGTCTTGGCATCGGGGTTATCGAAGGCTTCACAGACGATCTGATCGTCCTTTAGGAGGTCTGCCGTATTGGCTTCGGTCATGCGCACGAAGTCCGTCCGGACGTCGATAAAGGGATTGATATCGGCAATCTGCCGGGCCAAGGCGTCAGTCTTGCGCTGACCGAGGTCGCGTACCATGTAGGACTGGCGGTTGAGGTTGCTGGCATCGACGGTATCGAAGTCGATGAGGTGCAGATGGCCCACACCGGTACGGGCTAAGTAGACGGCGGCATTGGAACCAAGTCCGCCAAGGCCGCAGATGGCGACCCGGCCGGCACTGACTTTTTCATGGACTTTCGGCGTATGGCGGGAACACATCATAGCCTCTAGCGCTTCTTTGGGCGGCAGCCTGTCTTTGGGGATGAAATAGATTTCGTCACCGTCTTTTAAGGCTAAATTTTCCGTCGTCGCAAAACCGTTGACGATGGTGATTTCCTGTCCTTTGCCATGGGCATTTTTTAATTCTTCTAACGAAGACCACGGGCCGTCGACGCGGGCCCCATTCAATAATAACTGCATCGTATCCACCTCTCGTGAGCAAAATAAAAACGCACGACGATTGACACCTTGAGTGGTGCCCCCGTCGTGCGTCTGCATTGTATGCTTGTAGTGTACTCGTTTTTACACTGACTGTCAATCTTTCTTTTCGGCCTGGGCCCCTTCTTTCAGGCGTTTCAGCTCGCGCTGTTCTTCCGGCGGAAGGGATACGCCACAGCACCCGCCAGTGGAATTGCTGGTATAGCCTTTCATAACTTCCGTAACGATATTCTTTACTTTTTTGACCGATTCGACTACCATGATAAGCCCCCCTTAACGTCTGTCCGACGTTACATAATGAAAGAAAATAGGAACGTCTATTTACACTTATTATATCAAGAAAGGCTGATGCTGTAAATCCTATTAGTCAATAGGCATTCTTTGCTATCGTAAAAAGCAGGCAAAGATCGGTTATCGTCCGTCTGGCCAGACCAGGGTGATTTCACCGGTTTCGCGCGTCTTCTGAAGGTCGATGATGCGCTGGTTCGACGAGCCTCTAAAGTAGAGTCCCGGGTCTTTCAAAGCGTCGACGAAGGGGCCGTCAACGAGGACGTCGCACTGATCGAGGAGTGCCTTTTTCTGCGGGTCCTTTATGATTTCATCGTAGGTGAAGCCGGAATAGACCCAGACGGATTTGTCGGGCAGGGCCGCCTTGATTTCCTTTATCAAAGGCGTCAGGCCGTCCGTGTTTTCCATCGGTTCCCCACCGAGGAGGGTCAGGCCGCTGTTGGTCGGCGCCTGGAGCCAGGACAGGAGCTGTTTCGTTTCCTTATCGGTCCAGACGTTCCCAAACTGGGCATTTTGGTATTCCGGGTTGAAACAATTGAAGCAGTTTCGCGAGCAGCCCGTAACGAAGAGGGTCGAGCGAATGCCGGGCCCGTTGGCAATATCATACTGTCTCATCTGTGCATAATGCAAAGAAAGTCACCTCTTATATATGGAGGACACGGTTGGTAATTTCTTGTGTCCGCCCTTCATTCCAGAAATTTTCGCCCAAGTAGCCGCAGGTCCGGCGGATAACCGTCAGTTTGTTGCGGTCCTGGTTATGGCAGCGCGGGCATTCCCACTGGTTGTCATCGTTGAGGATGATTTCGCCGTCAAAGCCGCATTCGTGGCAGTAGTCGAGCTTGGTATTGAATTCGCCGTAAGCAATATGGTCGTAAATATACTGGATCATGGTCAGGACGGCCGGGATATTATGAGACATATTGGGGATTTCGGCGTAGCTGATGCAGCCGCCCGTCGATTTGTCTTCGAAATCAGCTTCGAAGGAGAACTTGTCGAAGACGTTGATCGGTTCGCGGACGTCGACGTGATAGCTGTTGGTGTAGTAATCTTTGTCAGTGACGTTGGCAATGGAGCCGAAACGAGCCTTATCGATCTTGCAGAAGCGGTTAGTCAGGTTTTCTGCCGGCGTACCGTAGAGGGCAAAGCCGATATTCGTTTCTTTCTTCCACTGCTGGATGTGGGCGTTGAGGTCGTCCATGATGCGCATGGCAAATTTCCGGCCTTCCGGCGTCGTGTGCGAGCAGTGCTTGGTCAGTACCGTCGCTTCGTACATGCCGATGTAGCCTAAGGACAAGGTAGCATAACCGCCATAAATGAATTTTTCGATCGTTTCACCGGGCTGGAGGCGGGCAATGGCACCGTACTGCCAGTGGATCGGCGAGACGTCGGACGTAACTTTTTTCAACAGTTCAACGCGAAGGAGAAGTGCTTTTTTGCAAAGTTCCAGGCGTTTGTCGAGGATCTGGAAGAATTTTTCTTCGTCACCGTCGGCGAGGATCCCGATCTGGGGCAGGTTCAAGGAGACGACGCCCATGTTGAAGCGGCCGTCAAATTTGTAGTTGCCCTGGGCATCTTTCCAAGGGCTCAAGAAGGAGCGGCAACCCATGGGGCTGAAGACGTTGCCTTCATAGGATTCGCGCATCTTCTTGGCCGAAATGTAGTCGGGATACATCCGTTTGGCCGTGCATTCAGCAGCCAGCTTGGTCAGATAGAAGTACGGGCTGCCTTCGCGGACGTTGTGTTCGTCGAGGACGTAGATCAGTTTCGGGAAGGCCGGCGTAACGTAGACGTTGGCGTCGTTCTTAATCCCCTGAATGCGCTGACGCAGGAGTTCTTCGTCAATCAGGGCCGCTTCTTTGGCGTATTCGTAGTCGGGCTGGAAATACATGAACAAGGTGACGAACGGAGCCTGGCCGTTGGTCGTCATGAGGGTGTTGATCTGATACTGGATCGTCTGGATGCCGTCTTTGATTTCTTTCTTGGTACGCTTCCAAGCGATTTCTTCGGCCTTTTCCATGTCCGGTTCGATGCCGTAGACTTCGCGCTGTTCTTCGACGACGGCACTCATGTATTTCTTGAAGGATTTGCGGACGTAGGGCGCTAAGATGCGGTCGATGCCGTTGATGGACTGGCCGCCGTACTGGCCGCTGGCGACCTGGGCGATGATCTGTGTCGTAACCGTGCAGGCAACCTGGAAGGACTTCGGCGTATCGATTTTCTTGCCGTTGATGACCGTACCGTTGGCCAGCATGTCTTCGAGGTTGATGAGACAGCAGTTGAACATAGGCTGAATGATGTAATCCATGTCATGAAAATGGATGGCACCGCTGTCATGAGCCTGGACGATGTCGGCCGGAATCAATTTACGGCGGGCAATGTCCTTCGATACTTCGCCGGCAATGAGGTCACGCTGAGTCGAAACGACGTGGCCGTTCTTATTGGAGTTTTCATTCAGGACTTCTAAGTTGGTGTTGTTCAACAGGCCGAAAACGTCGTTGTCCGTCGTGTTAGTCTGGCGCTTAAAGGACTGAATGGCTTTGTAGTTTTCATAAGCCCGGGCCGTTGCCGGATTGTTGTACTTCAAGAGGCGGTAATAGACCTGATCTTCAATGGCATAGATGGTCATGTCCTTATGAATGGATGCAGCATATGCTTCGATTTCACCTGCAATCTTAGCAGCCTGGCCTTCTTCGTATACGCCGCTGCTGCTGTTCATGGCCTTTTCAATGGCGATCGTAATTTTGTCCCTGTCAAAGGGTACTTTTTGTCCATTTCTCTTAATTACTTCCAGCATATGTCTACCTCCACAGTATATTGTATAAAAATGTCCACAACCCCTACATATCCCACAACATGTATGATATAGGGGCCAATATTTACAAGACTTATGATACTATATATAGTAGGTCGTGTCAATGTGTGAATACTTTATCATGTTGTGGACAAACATGCTCCGATACTTATCAAAATCGCCGGAATCCCGTGAAAATACCGTAAAAAGAGGCTGCGATTCTTTGTCGCAGCCCTTGTGTATAAGATGGGTAAAATTTTATTTTAGGTTAAATCGAGGAGGTCGCGTATGACGGCACCGGCTAAAATCATACCAGCCGTAGCGGGTACGAAGGAGATGCTGCCCGGGCTGGGACGAAGTTCTTCGCTGTCCGAGATGGGCGTACGAGGCACTTCCGTCGAATAGGCGACTTTGATGCGGCGGATGCGGCGCTTCTTCAATTCGTGGCGTATGATCTTCGCCAAGGGATCGACGGTCGTCTTTTCGATGTAGTCGAGCTGGAAGTACTCCGGATGGAGCTTGTTGCCGGCTCCCATGGAAGAGACGACGGGAATCCCGCTGTGATAAGCTTCGTCGATGATGGCGATCTTGGCACTGGTCGTGTCGATGGCATCGACGACGTAATCGGCACCGGATTTGGCAATGAAGCCTTCATGGCTTTCGGGCAAGTAGAAGGTGGCATGGGTTTCGACGTCGATGTCGGGATTGATGGTCAGCAACCGTTCTTTCATGACCTCTACCTTTGGCCGACCGATCGTTTCCACCGTCGCCCCTAACTGGCGGTTAAGGTTCGACGGATCGAAGACGTCGGCATCAACTAAGATGAGGTGACCGACGCCGGCCCGGCCTAAGGCTTCGACGACAGCCGAGCCGACGCCGCCGACGCCAAAGACGAGCACTTTCTTATTATTTAATTCATCTACTTTTTCCTGGCCGATGAGGCGAGCCGTCCGCTGTGTATATTCCTTCTTCATTAGCCGCGCTCCGGAATGATTTCCAACCAGTAGCCGTCGGGATCGACGATGAAGTAGATGCCCATGGCCGGATTCTGATAGACGACGCAGCCCATTTCTTTATGTTTGGCCAAAGCAGCATCCATATCCTTAACGGAAAAAGCCGTATGGAATTCATTGTCACCGAGGTTGTACGGCTGCTTGCGATCTTTGAGCCAAGTCAATTCCAGCTGGAAGTCCGTAACGCCGTCGCCGAGGTAGACGATGGTGAAATCAGGGTTTTCGATACGGCGGACTTCGGTTAAGCCCAGGGCTTCCTGATAAAAGTCCATACTGCGCTGAAGATCGAGGACGTTAAAATTCGTGTGTTTAAAAGTAAACTGCATAGTGCGTTACCCCCTTTTTTTAAATACAATCTTCCTGCCAACCTTTGGACACGTCGACCCATTCGCGAGCCTTGGAATAGGTCATCAGCTCGTCCAGGGTCAATTCGATGGCACTATTGGCCGTGCCGCAGGCCGGAAAGACAGTGTGAAAACGCTTGAGTGATTCATCGAGATAGACGTCGACGCCGGGATGAATGGCAAAGGGACATACACCGCCGACAGGATGGCCAATGAGGTCTTCGACTTGGTCGGCCTTGATCATGGATGCCTTCTTATGAAACCGTTCTTTGTACTTATGGTTATCGACACGGGCATCGCCGGCAAAGACGATGAGGATCGGCTGATCTCCGACCAAAAACGACATGGTCTTGGCAATGCGCCGGCCTTCCGTATGAAGGGCTGCTGCCGCTTCTTCGACGGTGGCGCTGGATTCGGTCAGTTCCATAACCTTGTCTTCCATCCCCCACTGGGAGAAATAGTCGCGTACTTTTTGAATGGACATTCCGTCCCTCCTCTCTCGATTATGGTTTATTATATACTTTTTCCGTCGATTCAACAATATAGGGTATATAAAGACGGTCTTAGGAAAATTCAAAGGACGACGTACTGCCCCGATCGGTTTTATGAATGGCAAGGCGGGCATCGATGCGCTCTTTTAATTCCGGCACATGGGAAATGATGCCGACCAGGCGACCGCCGCTTCGAAGGGAAGCTAAGGTCTTTAGGGCATAGTCCAAGGTCTCGCTGTCGAGGGTGCCGAAGCCTTCGTCGATAAAGATGGCATCGAGGTGGATGCCGCCGGAATAGGCTTGGACGACGTCGGCCAGCCCCAATGCCAGGGACAGGGAGGACAAGAAGGTTTCCCCGCCGGAGAGGGTATTGGCCGGCCGGGCATAGCCCGTATAATTGTCATAGACTTCGATGTCGAGGCCGATCTGCTTGACCCGTTTATCGTCCCAGCTCTGGGAGCGCTGCAGGGTGTAGCGCTGACGGCTCATGGATTGGAGCCGTTCATTGGCCGCTGCTAAAACGTCGTCGAGGAGAGCCCCTAAGACGTAGCGTTCAAAGTTGATGCCCGTCTGTTTGCCGGCGATGAGGTCGTAAACGGCGCCGACAGTCTTATAATCTTCGACCAGATTTTTTTCATCCTGGCCAAGGGCCAAGAGTTTCTTCTTTTCCTGCTGCCACTGAGAAAAAGTGGCTGACAGGCGGCCCCGTTCTTCGGCAAGGTCCCGGCTGGTCTTTTCAGCCTCGTTCAAGCTTTTTTCGAGGGCTGTCACATCGGGGCGGCTTTTGCCGTCAATGGCTTCTTTTTCCTGCTGGAGCTGACCGCGTACCTGTTGGAGCTTTGTATCGTATTGACGGACTTCGGCTTCAAGAACGGGAATGTCTTTCACCGATGCCTGCATGTCCCGGCAGGCTCGGACCGAGGCAAAGCCGGCTGCTGTCACCCGCTGTCCCAAGTCGTTGTAGGCCTGTTTAAATCGGGCACGCAGGGTCAGCACCTGCTGGGTTAGATTTCTGACCTCTTCCTGGCGCTGAGCCCCTTGGCGTTCGCAGGTCAGCAACTGGTCCCGGCTCTTCTGAAGCTGTTCTTCGTAGTCCTTAATATGTTGCGTAAGTTCCGTCAGGCGGCGGCCGAGGGCCTTGGGGTCGCGATAGGCTTCGGGAAGTTCCGCTTCTAAGTGAGCCTGGGTTTCGCCGGCTTTGACGGCCTTGGTTTTGGCCTCTTCTAAGGCTTTTCGAGCCCCTTCTTCGGCGGCTTCCCATTGACTGAGTTTCGTCTCGCCATCGGAAACGTCCTTGCGAAGGGTCTCTCCCTGGGCCAGGGTTTTTTCAAGGTCGGCCTGTTTTTGCTGAGCCTCTTTCAGTTCTGCCTCTAATTCATTCAAAGAGGCTTCCTGGGGGTACTGCTGGCGCAGTCTCCGATATTGCCCGTCTAAGGCCTGATAGGCCGTTTCGGCGGCCTTGGTGTCGACTTCAAGCTTCTGCCGCCCTTGTTCGCTCGTTTCGGCCACTTTTTGCCGCCGTTCGACGTCGTCTCGCGTCGGCAAATCCTCAGGCGGAGCGGCCGGCAAGGGATGATCCGTAGCCCCGCAGACCGGGCACGGCGTTCCGTCGACAAGGTCCGCGGCCAAGACGGCGGCCTGGGCCTGTAAGAAGGAAGATCGGACGCATTCATAGTCTACGCGGTCGTTTTTGGCTCTTTGGGCCGCTTTTTCTAAGGCCGACTGAAGCTGCTGCCACTGTTTTTGCCTTTCGTCCCTTTGAAGGGCCAGGGCTGCGGCTTCTTTCTCTCGCGCGACTCGATCTTTTAGGGACTGGCACTGCTGCTTTACCTGTTCGGCCAAAAGGGCCTGTTCAGACAGGGCCGACAGGGCGGTTCGGGCTTTTTCTAAGTCCCTTTTCCCCTTTTCCCTGTCGTCCTTAGCCTTGTTCCAGGCCTTCTCGGCAGCCGTCGCCTCAGCCCGGAGTTTTTGAACTTCTTGGCACTGATCGTAGTAGGAATCGGCTTTTCCCTTGAGGTTCGTCAGCTTGACCCGTTCTTCTCCGGCCGCCTTATAGGCCCCTTCTTTCTGTTCCAGGGCATCCATCTTCTCTTTAGCGGCCTTCAGTTCTTTCGCCGCCTGCTGTGACGCTTCATGGGCCTTATCGGCAGCCGCAGCGGTGGCCTTCCCTTCCCGTTCCAACTCATCGAGATGGCGGCAGGGTTCGGCTAAGACTTCGGCCTTGCGCAGGACGTCGATTCGCTGTCGCTTCTGGTCAAACAAGGCCGCCTTGCCTTCGAGGTCGGCCGCTTCTTTACCCTTCTGTTCCCACAGTTTCCAGTGAGCTTCTAAGGCCTGGGCCGCTTGGAAGTCTTTCTGCCGGGCACTGCGCTCGGTTTCAGCCTCTTTCCACCGCGCCGACAGCCCCTTTTCCTGGTCCTTAAATTGCTGTTCTTTCTCTGGCAAATCGTCTTCACCGTCGATTCCCAGGTTAATCAGGCATTGTTCTCGTTCATGGACCACCTGCTCATGGCGACTTTCCAGTTCGTCATGGCGTTCTTTGGCCAGGGCCTGGAGCTTGGCATAGGACTGGGTATGAAATAAGGTCTGCATGATCTGCTGACGCTCGCCGGAGTTGGCCAGGAGGAGTTTACGAAAATCGCCTTGGGGCAAGAGGACGACTTGTCGGAACTGATCGGCTTTAAAGCCCAACAGCGTTTCGACGGAAGCCGTAACGTTTTTGGCAGCCAAGAGCTTTTCTTCGTTCCCATCGGCATCGGTTTCATACAAGGCGGCCTGGGCCGAAGCCTTCTTCAAGCCATCGCCTCTTTTTTTAGCAATCTGCTGTTCCGGACTGCGGTCGATGCGGTAATATTTCTGGCCGATGGCAAAGCGGAAGGATACGGACGTCGGCTCTTCCGGCGTCGCATACTCGCTTCGCATATAGGCACCGGTGCGGATATCACCGCTGGTACTGCCGTAGAGGGCGTAGCAGATGGCGTCGAGGATGGTCGTCTTACCGGACCCGGTCGGGCCGTAGATGAGGAATAATTTATGATCCTTTAGCCTACGAAAATCGACGATTTCCGTACCGGCATAGGGGCCAAAGGCCTTCATTTCTAAGTAAATGGGAATCATAAGGAGCTCCCTTCTTGGCGTTTTTCAAGCTCTTTCCACAACTGGCGGACACATTCTTCTTCGGCTTCGGTCAAGGGCTGGTCGGGCCGCATAGCTTTGGAGAAGCTGTCAAAGAGTTCCTGCCCCGTCGACTGCCTGAGGTTAAAATCTCGCTGGCCGCCGGCTTCGGTATTGCGATTGGGCATTTCAAGGGCCATGGCATTGGGGTACTTACGCCGCAGTTTGGCCATGCCGTCGAGGATGGGCTGCTGATCCGAAAGGCGTACCAGGATAAAATCATCGGGCCGGTCGTCAGTAGCCGCCATGACCGCTTCAAAGGATCCGCTGACGATGCGCACGTCGTGACGGGGTGTAAATTCATGAAAGACGGGATGCGCCTTTCCTTTCCCATCGAGGTCAACGACGACGGCCCCTTTTTTCTGGCGGGCTTCGCCAAAGGAATATTTAAGAAGGCTTCCGGCATAGCGGATGGTCGGCGTCGTGATCTGCTGCGGCCCGTGGAGATGGCCCAGGGCCGTATAGGAAAAGGACGTAAACAAATCGCTTCCGACCTGGTCGCTGCCGCCGATGGACAAAGGCCGCTCAGAGTCACCGGCAAGGCCGCCGGCCACAAAGGCATGGGCGGCGCAGACCGTCCGCATCCCCTGAGGAATCTGTCCCTGCTGCCACGACAACAGGGCGGCTAAAGCCTCTTGATGGCTGCGCAGGCTGTCATCGCCAAAGAAATGGCGGACGACGGCCGGTTCGGCATAGGGCGCGAGCAGGAAGGCTACGGGGCCGTCCTCATCGTCTAACCAGACGGGGCCGGTCATGCGTTCTAATTCGCCGGCGATATAAAGGCCTTGGGAGGATAGCAAACGGCTGGCAAAGGACAGGCGGGCTGCGCTGTCATGATTGCCGCTGATAACCAAAAAGGGTACCTTCAGCTCGGCCGTGATCTTGGTCGCGATTTCATCGAAGAGGGCCACGGCCTCCGTCGGCGGGAGACTGCGGTCATAGACGTCACCGGCTAAAACGACGGCGTCGATGCCTTCGTCTTTAATGAGGGGCAGGAATTGGTGCTTTAACACATAATCCTGTTCTTCCGTCAAGTACGAACCATAAAACAGTTTTCCTAAATGCCAGTCGGCAGTGTGTAGTATACGCATAAAAAGTCCCCTTTATCTACGGTTATTCCGGCCTTTGCAAAGAGCGGAGCAGTGCAATTTCTCGGGCATAGCCGTCGAGTTCATTCGGCGTTTCTAAATAAAACGGCAGGGCCCGCAAGGCCGGGTGATTGACGATGGCGTCAAAGGCGGCAAGGCCGATATGGCCTTCACCGATTTTCTCGTGGCGGTCTTTATGGCTGGCCAGTTCATTTTTGCTGTCGTTGATGTGGACGGCTTTCAGCCGGTCGAGGCCGATGACCTTATCGAAGGTCATGAGGACGTCATCGAGCTGATGGACGATGTCGTAGCCGCCGTCAAAGACGTGGCACGTATCGAGGCAGACGCCGATTTTATCATTCATGACGGCCTTATCGATGATGGCGGCCAATTCTTCAAAGGTCCGCCCGACTTCAGTCCCCTTGCCGGCCATGGTCTCTAAGAGAACCGTCGTCTTCTGCTCCGGAAACATGCAGGTATTGAGCATGTCGGCAATGAGGTTGATGCCCATTTCCGGACCTTGGCCGACGTGGCTGCCGGGATGAAAATTATAGCGGCAGTTCTCGAGGTATTCCAGGCGGCGCAGGTCATCGGCCATGGCCTGACGAGCAAATTCCCGCGTCTTTGCGGTCTGGGAGCAGCCGTTTAAGGTATAGGGAGCGTGGGCTAAAATAGGGGCGAAGTGGTGCTTTTTCATGAGTTCATTCAAAGCCTCCATATCATCGATATCGAGTTTTCGTACCTTGCTTCCCCGCGGATTGCGCGAAAAAAATTGGAACGTATCGGCTCCTATAGATAAAGCTTCGTCACCCATATGCAAAAATCCTTGTGATACCGACAGATGACAACCAATATGCAGCATAATATTTCCTTTCTTTTCCTTGAGACATATACTATCATTATATATAAAAATACTGCCGCACAAAACCGACAGGTCTCGTGCGACAGCAGCGAAAACAGACGTTATAACATATTACGATTTTTCCCGACATTTCGGGCAAACACCGACAAACGAAACACTTACACCATTGACCGTAAAACCAGTCTGTTCGGCAGCCAACTGACTCAGATGCTTCTGATCCAAGTCGATATCCATGACGCGGTTGCACTTCTCACAGCGAATGTGAGCGTGAGGGTTCGTGTTATAATCATAACGATGGGCATCTTCTGCACATTGTAAGACTTGTACGACACCTATTTTAGCAAAAATTTCCATGGTTTTATATACCGTGGCCATACTCATAGACGGGTAGTTCGGCTGTAAGGTTTTGTAAATAGCTTCGGCATTGGGATGCATCGGGTTGTGAATGATAGCATCATAGACAGCCAGCCGCTGCGGTGTGACTTTATAACCGTTTTTTCGCAAAACTTCAGCAATTTCCATTTTTATCCCCCTTTCTTTGAAAAGTATGGTATAATAAGACATTCTATCCTTATTCAACAGTTATTTTGTATGAACAAAAAAATAAAATATCCTATATTATATAGTAACGGTTATTAAGAGAAAATTCAATGACTTGTGTAAAGTTTCTCTTACAAAATAAGCAATCTTAACTATTCATTATGGAGGGAATGAATCCATGACTGACGAAACGATGATTATTGAAATTGCCCGTACCCTCGGCGTCCGTCCTCAGCAGGTACAGGCTGCTCTCTCCCTTCTCGACGAAGGAAATACGATTCCCTTCATCGCCCGCTACCGAAAAGAAGCAACGGGAACGCTGGATGAAGTCCAGCTGCGCTGTATCCAGGAACAGTACGCCTACGAACAGGCCCTCTCCAGCCGCAAAGAAACGGTACGCCAATCGATCGAAGACCAGGGTTGCTGGAATGCCGAACTGGAAGAGGCCCTCAACAAAGCCCGTCAGCTCCAAGAAGTCGAAGACATCTATCTTCCCTATAAACCGAAGAAGCGCACCAAGGCCTCCATGGCCTGTGACGCCGGCCTTGAACCCTTGGCCCGGCTCTTTTCCGAACAAAATCCCAAAGGACCGGCACCGGAAGACGCTGCCAAAGCCTTCCTGAACGACGACGTCCCGACGATTGAAGATGCCATCCAGGGGGCGGCCAACATCTTAGCTGAACGCTTTTCGGAGCGAGCCGACTACCGCCAAAAACTGCGCCGCAGCCTCTGGCAGGAAGCCCGCCTGACCTGCAGCCTCCAAGTCGAAGAAAAAGACGCCGGCCCCATGCTGACTTATGCCGACTTCAGTGAACGCATCACCCGCCTCCCGAGCTACCGGGTCCTGGCCATCAACCGCGGTGAAAATGAAAAGAAATTAAAGGTCAGCCTCAAGGAACCGTCAGACAAACATATCGACATGCTGTGCCGTCTGGTCATCAAAGGCCATTCGCCCTACGAAGACATCATCCGAAATGCCGCGGCTGACAGTTACAAGCGGCTGATCTTCCCGCAAATGGACCGGGAAATCCGCAACGAATTGACGGCCCAGGCCGAAAAACAGGCCATCGACGTCTTTGCCGAAAACCTCCGTCACCTCCTCTTGCAGCCGCCTTTTGAAGGCCAGATCATCTTAGGCCTTGACCCCGGTTTTCGCACGGGCTGCAAGGCTGCCGTCATCAGCGCTACCGGCCGGGTCCTCGACTACGGGACTTATTACCTGACCCATTCGGAGGCCCAGAAGAAAAAGAGTGCCAAGGATTTGGCCAACATGATCCGCCGCCACGGCGTCACCCTCATTTCCATCGGCAACGGGACGGCGTCTTATGAAACGGAACAATTCGTCTCCCAGCTCATCGAAAATTACAAGCTGAACTGCCGCTACGTCATCACCAATGAAGCCGGGGCTTCGGTCTACTCGGCGTCGGAACTAGCTCGGGAAGAACTGCCCGACCTGGACGTCACCATCCGCGGTGCCGTATCCATCGCCCGCCGCATCCAGGATCCCTTGGCCGAATCGGTCAAAATCGATCCCTGCTCCATCGGCGTCGGCCAGTATCAGCACGACGTCAACCAAAAGGACCTGTCGTCGGCCCTCGATCAGACCGTCACGTCGGTCGTCAACTACGTCGGCGTCGATTTGAATACGGCTTCGGCAGCCCTGCTCCAGCACATCGCCGGTCTTACGGCGTCGACAGCTGGGAATATCGTTACCTACCGAAACGAAAACGGTCCCTTTAAAAACCGGCAGGAACTCTTGAACGTCCCTCGCCTGGGACCGGCTACCTTTACCCAGTGTGCCGGCTTCCTGCGCATCAAAAACGGCGATGAGCCGCTGGACAACACGTCGGTCCATCCCGAATCGTATGACCTGGCGGCTCAAATTGCCGGCCAGTACGGCCTGACCCGGGCCGACCTGAAAGAACCGGAAAAGTTGGCCGGGCTCAGAGATAAGGTCCAGTGCAATGCCGCTCCGAAGCTGGCCGCCTCCCTCGATGCCGGCGAACCGACCATCAAGGATATCTTAGAAGAACTCCGTAAGCCTGGCCGCGACGTCCGCAGCGAGTTTCCCAAGCCCTTAACCCGCCAGCACGTATTGTCCCTCGCTGATCTCAAGGTCGGGACCGTCGTTCGCGGCACGGTCCAGAACGTCGTCGATTTCGGCGCCTTCGTCGACTTCGGCATCAAGACGCCGGGCCTGGTACACCGCTCCCAGCTCAGCAACCATCCTTTCCGTCACCCGACGGACATCGTCCACGCCGGCGACATCGTCCAGGCAGAAATCATCAGTGTCGACGCCGACCGCGGCCGCATCGGCTTGTCGATGAAAAAAGTAAAACAATAAATAGCAAAAAAGGTTCAGCGATCATCGTGATATGCTCCCCTTTAGGTAGACATGAGAAATAATAAAATCTCATGCTGCTTGAAGGGGAGTATTTTTAATGCGAAAAACAAAGATATCTGCTCAAGAGAAATTGCATACCGTCAAAAACATCCTCCATGGGATAGAATCTATCCATGCGGCTGCCAAGCGTCTGTCCGTTGACCCATCTGCGGTCAGAGTTTGGATTTGTAGTTATAAAGGGAATGGTATCGATGCCTTTACACACATAAAGAACAACTACTATTCTCATGAATGTAAAGTTCAGGCGGTAACCGCTTATCTGAATCAGGAAGGATCTCTGTCTGCTATCTGTCAAAGATTTGGATTGAGATCACCAACACAACTACGCAGATGGATTAAGAGGTATAATAGTCATGAGGAGCTGAAAGCTTCCGGAACAGGAGGATTTTCTATCATGACGAAAGGCAGAAAAACAACATTTGATGAGCGAGTTGAAATTGTTCAGTATTGTATTGCCCATGACCATAATTACTCAGAAGCTGCGGTAAAGTACGGCATTTCCTACCAACAGGCGCGTAGCTATACGCTGAAATACGAGGCCGGTGGTCTTGATGCCTTACAAGATAATCGCGGAAAAAGAAAACCTGAAGACCAACTTACGGAAGTAGAAAGATTACGTGCCGAACTCAAGCTAGAAAGAGCTAAGCGAAAACAAGCGGAAATGGAGATTTCTTTCTTAAAAAAATTGGACGAAATAGAGAGGAGGCGGGACTGAGCCGATTAAAAAAACGCCATATTTATCTGACTATTCAGGAAGAACACGAGGAGCATCACTATCCCATTTCAGCCTTATGTAAATTAGGGAAAGTAACCCGAGCCGCCTATTACAAATGGCTTCATCGCCAAATTCCTGCGATGGAACAAGAAAACAGATTGATTGCGGCAAAGGTAGAAGAAATTCACCGGGCTTATCCGGACAAAGGCTACCGCCGAATTCGAGATGATATGGAACGGTATTACGGAATGCACCTCAATGACAAACGAGTACTCCGGATTTGTCGTGAAGAAAACATCAAGTCCACCATTAAGTATCGTAGCCACGGATGTACCCGTCGAGCTTCAACTCCGCAATTTATAGCAGAAAATATTCTGGGTAGAAACTTTATGGCGGAAGCCCCCAATGAAAAATGGCTTACAGATGTTACCGAATTTAAGTATTATCTGGGAAATGAGATTCATAAAATATACCTGAGTGCCATTCTTGATCTATATGATCGAAGAATTGTCTCTTTCGTAATTCGTGATAGAAATGACAATTCCTTAGTATTCGATACTTTCCATCAAGCCGTTACTTCCAATCCGGAAGCTCGTCCGCTATTTCATAGCGATCGAGGCTTTCAATATACCAACAGAAGTTTCCATGCCAAACTGAAGGCCGCCGGGATGGTACAAAGCATGTCTCGAGTGGGGAAATGTATCGATAATGGTCCTATGGAAGGGTTTTGGGGAATCTTAAAGCGAGAACGTTACTATGGACATCGTTTTACAGATAGAGAAACACTGATTAAAGCGATAGAAGAATATATTGAATACTACAATACAAAACGATTACAGAGAAATCTGGGAGTCGTAACACCGATGGAAAAACATGCCAGCTATTGGCTGGCAGCATAAAAAAACTGCCACCGGAAACCGGTGGCAGAAACAAAACCTATTTATGTTTTTTTGAGTGTCTACTTGACGGGTAGCAGTTCATCGTGTCGCTGAACCTTTCTTTTGTTAGGAAACAAGTCTTACAGGCTGTTCCATTCGCTATTCAATTTGTCGTAACGGTCGGTCGCTGCCTGGCCGCGCTGGAAGCCCGGACGGTAGTCTTCGCCTTTTTGACTAGAGCTGACACCGTCATAGAGGCCGCGGAGTCGGTCCTGCTGGGCCTTAAACAAGGCATCGAGCTTGTACTTCATGGCCGTATTTTCGATGGACGAATCATTTTCCAGCTGATTTCGGGTCTTGGAAATCTGAAGGTACAAGGTATTGGCTCGGTTGTTAAATTCCCGGCTGTCTTTGAAATCCTTGTGATCCTTTAAATAGTTGTTGACATCATCGGTGAGCTTATTGATATCGTCATTGAAGAGGTCTTTACTGCTGGCATAGGAAGAAAGGATCTGCTTGTCCGGATTGGCCTTGGCCTTCTTTTCTTCCTCATCCTTCTTGACTTTGTTGACGTATTTTTCAAGATAGGAAACGGCAGCATCATCGTCGACGGCAGCTGTAAAGTCAGCCCCCGGGATTTGGATGGTGCGGGCGATTTTCTTGGCATTCTGAGACTGGGTGAGCATCTCATTCAGTTTGTCGTTAACGGCCGCATCGTTCGGCGCCTTGGCAATGGCAATGGCCTTATCGTAGAGGGCGATCTGATTGCGCATGACTTCGCGAATCGCCTGGTCATCACTGGCGTACTGGTCGGGAATCTTCTGCGGGTTGTAACTCTTGGCTATTTTTTCCACGTTGCCCCGGCTGGTCTCCAAGGTCTTGATCAGCGAATCGGTACCCTTCCCCTGCCCTTCTTGACTGAGGAACTTAGCGGCATCGGTGACGGACTCATTTTCCGTCGCCAGCTGCTGCGAGAGGGCAACGGTATCTTTCGTATAGTCATCTTGATGGGCCCCGTAAAAATACATGCCGACAACACCGGCAATGATGACGACTAAGGCCAGGATGACGCCCACGATGGCCTTGCCGTGGCGGGCATAAAAAGGCTTTTCCTGAAACGGCGGCGGTGTCGGTCGATCGGGCGGTACGACGGGCGGCAAGTCATCGCCATCCATCGCATCGGGGTGTTCCATAGATTCTACCCGTTCGTGATCGAAGGTCTCGGTCCCTGTTTCTTCATCGATCGTCGGTTCCTCGGCGGTTACCCGTCCGTGATCAAAGGTCTCAGTCCCCGTTTCTTCGCCAATAATCGGTTCATCTTCATCCATCTTAGGGAGTTTCGCTCCACAAAAAGGACAAAATTCCCCGTCCACTTCGACCCATTTACCACATTCCGGGCAAAGGCGTTTTTTCATAAATGGCACATCCTTTCCGTATACACAAGCAGACTTTTTTCTTTCTATTATAAGCAATTCTCTTCAATCATGCAAAAACTTAGCCATGCGCTGATAGGTGTCGTCGATTTCCTCCGTACAAATCTTTTCAAAGTTGAGGTACGAGTGAACCATATTGTCGTAATTATAGGTCTCGGCCCGGACACCGAGAGCCTTCAGACGGCGAATATAGTCGAGTCCTTCGTCATGAAAGGGGCAAAAGGACGTCGTAATGACAAAGGTCGCCGGCATCGAAGGCGATAACGGGCCAAAAAGGGGCGATGCCGCCCTTTTTTCGTCACGGCCACGGAAAAACTGGTTGAAGTACCATTCCATCTTGGCCGCCGTAAAGCCCGTTGCCGGACAGCAATTTTCCCGGCACGATGGAAAGGATCCGGTAAAATCGAGGAGAGGATAGATCAAAATCTGATGACGCAAGGGAAAGTCTTTGTCATGCTGCAATCTTTGGCTGACAAAAGCGGCCATACAGCCGCCGGCACTGTCGCCGCACAAGGTCACATCCTTTTCATAAGCAATCCCCTTAGCCGTCAAAAAGGCAAGGGCGTTTTGGGCCACGGCCAGGGCATCGTCATAGGCTGCAGGGTAAGGATTTTCCGGAGCCAGGCGGTATTCCGGAGAGATGACGATATGGTCCGTCGCCTTGGCAATGCGGCGGCAGACGGGATCATAGACCGAGACCGTATCGATGACAAAACCGCCGCCATGGTAGTAGATCAAAACCGGCAGGGGCCGACTCGTATCGGGGATGTAAACCCGAACCGGCACGGGATAGACCGGGCAGCCCTCAAGGACGCCGTCGACGATCCTTTCCATTTCGACTTTGGGCAGCATCTGTTCCTGCGCCGTCCGCAGCGATATTTCCCGCATCGTCACCGGCGTCATCACAAAATTATCCACTTGATGGTCAGCGATAAAAGCTGCCACCTCCCCTTTGATTGTACTCATCATAAGCCTTCTTTCCCTCTGTTATGGTTTATTATTGTATCATAAAAGAAAGGCTGTGAACAGCGTTTTCGTGCCCTTTTGCCCTTTTGGGCAACAAAAAAAGACTGTCCATGATATCCATGTGACAGTCTCTTACTGCGTCGTATGGCGGAGAGCGTGGGATTTGAACCCACGATAGAGCGTTCGCCCTATACATGATTTCCAATCATGCTCCTTCAGCCACTCGGACAGCTCTCCATGACTTATATATCGCTTACTGTATTCTCGGGATCAATACCGATATATAAAATGGTCGGGGCGACAGGATTTGAACCTGCGACCTCTTAGTCCCGAACCAAGCGCGCTACCAAACTGCGCCACGCCCCGTTGACCCGACTTGTTTATTGTACCATATCCAACAAAAAAGTCAAGAAAAAGGGGCGTCCTTATCTGGCGAGGGCCACGGTCCGAAAAGGCCTAGGCCAGTTTCTTATCGCGGATAAAGTCGATCAGCATGACTGCCGTATCGGCCATCAAGGTTTCGCAGGAAACGGGGCCGCCGTTGGCTGGGCTCTTGAGCACACGACAGCAGGTGGCTTTGAAGCGATCGCTCCAAATTTGCTGAAATTCGCGAACGGGCTGATTGATTTCCGCTTTCGTCTTTTCGTCAGGCTGTGTCCGGCCGACGAGGCTCCCCAAAACCAGACAGGCCCCGTTCAAGGCCCCGCAAAGACAGCCGGAACCGGCGACACCGCCGCCTAAGACCGACACCATGCGCAGCGTTTCATCGGGCAGATGCAGGGCCAAGCGGTCATTACAGACCTTGACCACCGTTTCGGCACAGTTATTGCCTTCCTTATGATACTGTACAGCCAATGTTCTTATATCTTCCATCGTAGTTCCTCCTTGCACTTTCTTATAGCTATCTATATTGTACCTGTTTCCCCGCGAGAAGACCAGCCTTTAGGGCCGGAACTTGCAGCGGCCTGCAAAAGAGCATAAAAAATAGGATGACGGCAAAATCGATGTTTGTCGTCATCCTATTTTCAGCGATATTACTGAGCTTTTGCAACTTCAACGAGTTTCGTGAAGGCAGCAGCATCATTGACAGCGAGGTCAGCCAACATTTTGCGGTTTACGATGACACCGGCTTTGGTCAGACCATAGATGAAACGGCTGTAGCTGAGGCCGTTTGCACGGGTAGCTGCGTTGATACGAGCGATCCACAATTTACGGAATTCGCGTTTCTTGGCACGACGGTCACGACGAGCGTAGTAGAGCGCTTTCATGACGCTTTCGTTAGCTTTTTTGAAGAGACGGCTGCGGGTACCGCGATAGCCTTTAGCCATTTTTAAGATTTTTTTATGACGAGCGTGTGCTGTAACGCCAACTTTGATTCTTGCCATTAGTCTATTCCTCCGAATCTATGTCAAAAAATTTACTGTCTGTGATTAGATGAACGGGCACATCTTGCGAACGACATCGGTCATGGACTGCGATACGAGTGCAGCTTTTCTCAGGTTACGTTTCCGTTTTGCAGTTTTGCTTTCCAAGATATGGCTCTTGTACGGTTTCATGCGTTTGATCTTACCTGTAGCAGTTGATTTAAAGCGTTTTGCCGCGGCACGGCGGGTTTTGATTTTCGGCATAATAATTGTCCTCCTGTTACTTTTTGTTGACAGCAATGACCATGGTCATGTTTCTGCCTTCAATTTTAGGTTCTTTTTCTACATGGGCGGTGTCTTTCAATTCATCAGCGAATCGAACCAGCAAATCACGGCCCAGTTCCGGATGGCTCATTTCACGGCCGCGGAACATGATGGTGACCTTTACTTTGCTGCCTTCACCCAGGAAACGCTGCGCAGCTTTCATTTTAACGTAGAAGTCATGATCTTCGATATTGGGACGAAGTTTTACTTCTTTCAATGTCAAGACCTTCTGTTTTTTCTTAGCTTCCTTTTCACGCTTCTGCTGTTCATAACGGTATTTTCCGTAATTCATGATACGGCAGACAGGCGGTTTGCCATTCGGTGCGACTTCTACTAAGTCCAAACGCCGTTCTTCCGCAATCTGACGGGCAGAACGAAGAGACATGACACCGAGCTGTTCGTTAGAATCACTGACCACGCGTACTTCACGGGCTCTGATTTGATCGTTGATACGTAATTCCTTACTAATTGTCTTTCACCTCCGAATAAAAAAAGAACGGATAGCATGACTATCCGCTCTACGTTTCCGTCATAGACCCTAGTGACACCATCGTCTTGTAAGGTGAGAAGCGGATAGCTTCTGCTTTATTTTCAACGTTCTATATTATATCAGCACTTTCCGAAACTGTCAAGATTATTTAATCTTAACGAAACGATAATCCTGTTCCGAACGAGGATATTTTTCTTTGTCCACTTCGCTCATGAAATCTTTCAACGGGCGGGCATAGGTTTTCATCGTATCGTGCAGGGCTTTGTAGATAACGAACTTTTCACCGGTTTCGGTGTGTTCGGCAAGCGTAATGATTTCATAAGTATTGTTTTTAAAATGGCGCCACGTTTCATGCGCTTTCGGTAACTCTCTCATCAGTGACCCTCCTAGTATGATAACATTGTAATCTGGTAGTAATTATACCATAGATCAGCCTTATTTCAATGGTTCGACCGGTGCCGCCGTCATAGATTTTGCCGGAAGCGCCGAAAGGGATTCTTGAGCCGCCGCGGCGTCAATGCGGTCACTTTCCTGTTCGGCTACATCGATGCCAAGACGAAGTTTGGCTTCCTTCTTAATGGCCTTATAGAGTCCCTTGGGGAAATCAGCGACGGTCGTCGTCACGCCCCGGGGAAAGACGGCTTCCCGTTCGAGGGTATAGCCTTCGGGATAGAGGCGGGAACAGCGGGGATGATACATGTCGACGTAGAGCCGATCGGCAAACTGCCCGCTGACGTTGGTCAGTTCAAATACATGGATGCGCCCGATCTGTCCGACCTGATGGAAAAAGACCATCGACCCCGTCCGCCGCAGGCGCAGGCGCGACAAATAAACGAATTCTCCACTCGGCCCGTTAACGGGAATGGGATTGGTCAGATCATGGCCAAATCGGCCGTAAGCCCCGCTCACCTGATCGCAGTCTTCGCCCTGGAGCACCTCCCGGGAGAGATCTTTTGACAAGGCCTCATTTTGCAGCTGGGGTGAATTAAAGATCTGCAGGGCACGGTCATAAATTTCTTCACTCTTCGTGCGCTGCTGCTCTTTAAAAAACGCGTCGAAAAATCCCATCGTATTCCTCCTAATATAATCATTAACATGAGCGCCAATCCAAGGGTATCTGACCCGGGGATGGCGGCCTTTTTCTTTTATATTCATTATAGAACATTCTTTATGATCCTGCCAATACTTATCTCACGGTCATCCTATTTTATTTTTTAAGTCGTGCCTTTATTTAAACATAAAATTTAACATTTTTCGGTTTTGAATAAATAATCATTTTATTCACTTTTTTCTTGATTTATTTTTTCTTGAAAAACGATTATTTCGCCTAATGCGCGAAAATATTTCACCGTATTTTGCTTGATAATCTGTATTTTACGCCCTTTATTTTGCATCCAGGTTATATTGACCCCCATCAATTGCATTTTTCAGCTATTGATTTTATTTTAATCACGCGTTATTATATTTATAGATAAAGAGATCAAACACCAGCCGGTCATTATCCAGCAACAACTTAAAATATTAGGCTGGCATATTATACAGAAGAAATGAGGGAGAACTATGAACTTAAGTGCAAATGCAAAAATCATTATTTCCATGGGTGCTTTGCTTTCGTACAGCTTCATTGCACACCTTCTTTAATATGTCCGACTGTAATGCCTGAAAAAGCGACCTCACAATTTGTGGAGTCGCTTTTTTAGTTGTCTTTTTTCTTCCATAATCCATTATGATTCATTGAGGCTTGGTGGCCTTCCGGTTCACCAGGCCTCTTATACTATATAATATAAGATATATCGAATACAGCCCGCCCCAGTCTTTTCACTCCCCCAGCACGAAGAACCTATTAAGGTTATATATTATATATAATATATAACCTTAATAGGAAGTCATCAAAAAATCCGTCTCTTGAAAAAGGTTGACGCGAAGTCTTTTTTCTCAAAATGATATGTATCCCAAACTATTCGGGGTGTTCATTCTTCTTTTAGCTGTCTCTTACTTTATCATGATTATTCGGCACAGCAAAAATCCATTTTCCTCTTGCATTTACTTGTGAAAAAATGTACTATATAGACATGGAGATTGTGAAATTTAGAACTCAAATTCTTCATTTCAACGTAACCCCCAAGGAGCTGCGTAAGCGGCGGCTCCGTCAATTAAGGCTATATACTATATTATTCTATACTTTGTTTCACATCAGAAAGGATGGTTTTTCTAATGAGAGATGCTGTTATCGTAAGTGCTTGCCGTACGGCCATCGGCAGCTTCAATGGCCAATTCGCAGACATTACCGCTGTAGACCTCGGTATTGCTGCGGTTACTGAAGCAATCAAACGCGCCGGTGTTCCTGTCGATCAGATTGACGAAGTCATCATGGGCCATGTACTCCAAGCCGGTTGCGGTGAAAACACAGCCCGTCAGGTTGCCCTTCACTCGGGTATTCCCCAGGAAGTTCCAGCTTTCACATTGAATAAACTCTGTGGTTCCGGCATGCGCGCCATCTCCTTGGCTTCGCAGCAGATCAAACTCGGCGACGCTGACATCATCGTTGCTGGCGGTATGGAATCCATGTCCAACGCTCCGTACTCCATCGCAAAAGGCCGCCGCGGCTATCGCATGGGTAACGGCGTCCTCGAAGACCTTCTTCTTCGTGACGGCCTGATCTGCACGGAAAACAATTATCATATGGGCGTAACGGCTGAAAACGTTGCCAGCCGCTTTGGCGTAACTCGTGAAGACCAGGATAAATTGGCTCTTCGTTCCCAGCAGTATGCTTACAAAGCACAGCAGGAAGGCAAATTCGACAGCCAGATCGTACCGGTTACGGTTCATAAGAGAAAAGGCGACGTCGTTATCGACAAAGACGAATTCATCCGTCCGGACTGCACCATGGATATGCTCGCAAAACTCCGCCCGGCCTTCATTAAAGACGGCACGGTTACGGCTGGTAACGCATCGGGCATCAACGACGGCGCAGCTGCTGTTGTCATCATGTCCGCTGACAAAGCGAAAGAACTCGGCATCAAACCGCTGGCTCGCATCATCGACTGGGCTTCGGCTGGCGTAGAACCGGCTATCATGGGTATCGGCCCTGTTCCGGCTGTTCGCAAAGTCATGAAGAAAACCGGCATGACCGTCGACCAGATGGACCTCATCGAATTGAACGAAGCTTTCGCAGCTCAGTCCGTATACTGCTGCCGCGAACTCGGCCTCAATATGGATAAAGTCAACATCCACGGCGGCGCTATCGCTCTCGGCCATCCGATCGGATGCTCCGGCGCTCGTATTATCGTCACCTTGCTCTACGCTATGGCTGAACCGGAAATCAACGGCCGCTATGGTCTTGCTGCTCTTTGCATCGGCGGCGGCCAGGGCACGGCTATCGTCGTAGAACGCCTGTAAGTTTTTACCCCACTATTCCCTAAATAGTAAGCACCTAAATGTATAGACTACGTAATTTTCTGAACGTGGTCTATACATTTCCTTTTGTAAGGTGTATGATATCACTATCTGGTATCATCATTATGATGATGCTTTTCGCGGCGCATTTTTCTCATACCGATGCGTCCCATCTATTTCATACGTAAAAAAATCTCAAGGAGTGATTTGAATGAAAGAAGTAGTTATCGTAAGTGCTTGCCGTACAGCTATCGGCAAATTCGGCGGCGGTTTCAAAGATACCCCGGCAGTTGAATTAGGCGCTGTCGTCATTGCAGAAGCCCTCAAACGCGCTGGCATCGAAGGCAAAGACGTCGACGAAGTCGTCATGGGCAACGTCCTTCAGGCTGCTCAGGGTCAGAACCCGGCTCGTCAGGCTATGATCAAAGCCGGCATGCCGATCGAAGTTCCGGCTCTTACGGTCAATAAAGTCTGCGGTTCCGGTCTTCGCTGCGTATCCTTGGCAGCTCAGATGATCAAAGCCGGTGACGCTGACGTCATCGTAGCTGGCGGCATGGAAAACATGTCCATGGCACCGTTTGCTGTTCCTAAGGGCCGTTATGGCTACCGCATGGGCAACGGCGTCCTCGTCGATACCATGATCAAAGACGGCTTGTGGGATGCTTTCAACGACTACCACATGGGCATCACGGCTGAAAACGTCGCTGAAAAATTCGGCGTTACCCGTGAAGATCAGGACGAAATGGGCGTTCGTTCTCAGGTAAAAGCCTGCGAAGCTATTAAGAGCGGTGCTTTCAAATCCCAGATCGTTCCGGTTACGGTTCATCAGCGTAAAAAAGACGTCGTCATCGACACGGACGAATTCCCCCGCGAAGGCACGACCATGGAAAGCCTCGCTAAATTAAAACCGGCCTTCAAAAAAGGCGGTACGGTAACGGCTGGTAACGCTTCCGGCATCAACGACGGCGCTGCTGCTTTCGTCGTCATGTCCGCTGACAAAGCCAAAGAACTCGGCCTCAAACCGATGGCTAAAATCGTAAGCTATGCATCGGCTGGTGTCGATCCGACCATCATGGGTACCGGCCCGGTTCCTTCGTCCCGCAAAGCCTTGGCTAAAGCCGGCCTCGAAGTCAAAGACCTGGACCTCGTCGAAGCTAACGAAGCATTCGCAGCTCAGGCTGTATACTGCTGCCGCGAACTCGGCTTTGATATGGATAAAGTCAACATCCACGGCGGTGCTATCGCCCTCGGCCATCCGATCGGTGCATCGGGTGCCCGTATCCTCGTAACCTTGCTCTACGGCTTGAAAGAAGTCGGCGGCAAATACGGTTTGGCTACGCTGTGCATCGGCGGCGGCCAGGGTACGGCCTGCATCGTCGAAAACATCGACTAATCACCCTTGTAACAACTGCAAAGAGTCTCGCATGCTTATGGTGCGGGACTCTTTTTTAGCGTGTTTTTTCAGGCCAAAAAAAAACTGATTTTTTACCTCAAAACGCCCCTTTTCTTATTGACGTCAGCCTCTAATATTGATATACTTATCCAGTCGCAAAGAGGATTCATTTTTACTGGCTTTTTGTTCTGAGGCTTGCTCAAAGATGAATCCTCTTTTTTCGTCCTTTTAGAGGCGAGGCCAGCGATGTTTCGGAGGAAGATTCCCTCCCCTTTCGGCCCGGGTGCGGCCCTTCCGTGTAAGGCCGAGGACAGATGCTGTCCTGCCTTTAAATCTGGATATATTCGGTGAATTTTCGTTCTTTGAAAAAGAACCAACGCTTCAAAAGGAAAAAAGTCAGAACCCGGACCTTCCCGAATCGCCCTTTACAGAGGCCATTTTAAAGGCTCGATTTCGTCTCATTTTCCTTGAAAATCCATTTTTTCACCCCCTTGGGAAGGCTGATGAAACCTGGCTTCCCGGCCCTTATCACCTTGTGTAAAATTTTCTATACAGATTTAGAATAATCGACATCAAAAGGGCCCTAAATGCATATAGCATTTTTCAAAAAACTATTTAATTTTCCCTGTAAAAATGATAGAATTAACTTGCTAAAAATTTCTAGCCATATACGCATTCTAAACGAAAGAAGGACTGATAATGAAAACTACATGTCGTAAAATGTCTGTTGTCCAGCTGACCTTCGTCACTGCTGCCAACATGCTTGGAGCCGGTATCATCATGCTGCCGACCAAGCTTGCCGAAGTCGGTACTATTTCAATCATTTCTTGGATTATTACCTCACTTGGCTCTTTAGCCCTCGCCATGGCCTTTGCCCGATGTGGCATGTTTACAACGAAGCCGGGCGGTATGGGTGGTTACTCCGAATACGCCTTCGGGCGAATAGGACATTTTATGGCAAATTACGCCTACTCCGTATCCATCGTAATTGCAAACGTCGCCATTGCCATCACGGCAGTCGGTTACGGCGCCGGTTTCCTTGGAACAACCTTTACGCCGATTCAGACGTGTCTATATACGATCGCTTTATTGTGGATTGCAGCGGCCCTCAACTTCAGCGGTTCCCGGTATTCGGGCAAGCTGAGTGCCATCACCATCTGGGGCGCTATCATTCCCGTTCTCGGTATTTCTATTATCGGCTGGCACTGGTTCAGCCCGGCAACCTGGCTTGCATCGTGGAATCCCAATGACCTGGGTCTCGGCGATGCCGTCGGAAATTCGATTGCCCTTACGTTGTGGTCTTTCTTGGGACTTGAATCGGCAGCCGTCAATATGGACGCCGTGGAAAACCCGAAAAAATCCGTTCCCATTGCGACCTTCGTCAGCACCATCAGCGTCGCTGTCATCTACGTCGCTTCGACGAATGTCATCGCCGGAATCGTTCCCAATGCCGAAATTTTGGCATCGAGCGCTCCCTTCGGCCTGGCCTTTTCCTACATGCTCGGCGATACCGCCGGCAAAGTAGTCATGGGCCTGATGGTATTCTCCTGCGCAGGCTCCCTCTTGTCGTGGCAGTTCACCCTGGCCCGCGTTTTCAAGACCAGCGCCCAGCGCGGCTTGTTCCCCAAGATTTTCGCCAAAGTCACCAGTGCCGATGTCCCCGTCAAAGGCATGCTCTGCATCTTAGGGATGCAAAGCCTCCTCGCTTTGATGACCATCAGCCCGACCTTAGCCACGCAGTTCGAACTGTTGGCTAACCTGGCCGTCGTCACCAACGTCATCCCCTACATCCTTTGTGCCGGATCCTTGACGACGATCCTTACCAAGGAACACATTCCCAATAAAGTCTGCAATCGGAATACTTCGATTTTCTTAGCAGGCGTATCCATTATCTACTGCGTATATGCATTGACAACGACCGACGCAACAACCTTCCTCAGCGGCAGCTTCGCCGCCTTCCTGGGCTGGCTCGTCTACGTCATCCGCTTCACAATTATGAAGCAGACCATCGTCGAAATTAAATGAACAGATCAAAAAGGAGACCTCTCAAGGGCCTCCTTTTTTATTCCTCTTTTCCCAGGCAAAAAAGCCCTCGCTAACCGAATCGGTTAACGAGGGCTTACATTTTATCAGGATAAGGTTTCAACGACGACATTGCGCAGGGCTACGCAGCCGATGATAACGATGGACGACAGGACGAAAGGTGTCACGAAGACCAGGAGATTGTCCTGCAGGATGGGCATGGCCTTAAAGATATATCCGAAGACCTGAAGATCACTGTTGAACAGGAGATTTTGAACCATGATCCACAGGAGGACCATGACGACGATGGAAAGGAGATGGACGACCTTTTCTTTTCGGCTGTAGCCGTAACGCTTATAGGGGAAGAAATAGAAGGCAAAGGTGGCGATGACGAAGATGCTGATGGCTAAGAAACAAAAACCCATGATGGCCATGATGCCGACGAAGAGGCTCACCGAAGCCGACGAATCGCTGACAGCCGGGAAGAGGAACATGCCTAGCACCGCGCAAGGAAGGGGCAGGCTGAATAGGATGGGATCGAGAAACTGGGAATACCAGTGCTTCCGCAGCCGTGCCTGCCAAAAATCAACGCCCTTGGCCGCCCCGTATTGAACGGCAATGGTCACCAGCATCCACAGGGTGAACAAGAATACCATTCCCCAATAGGAGTGCCAAAGAAAGGATCCGGTCAGACCATTTAAAATGCCCACGGCGATGATGAGGGCGACGACGCCGCCGTAGAGGGTCCCGCCTACCGACGCATAGTCATCGTATCGTCCCAATTTGCGGCGGCGATAGCCGAGCCACAAGGGGACGGCAAAGGATAAGACGAAAAAAATCAAGACCGACGAAGCCGCAATATACGGCTTTCCCGAAGCAAAGGCCCCGAAGGGAATCGGCACAATGCCGCAGGCGGCCCAAAGGACAGCCATGAGCCAGTCATGGCCCTTCTGTTTCCATATCGCGTTCATTAGCCCACATCCTTTCGGGTCGGCATCCACGAGGATATGACGTACGATACCAGCATGATCAGGCTGATCTCAACATACATGGCGACGATAAAGACGAGGTCACGACCGATCGTCGGCCATTCCCAAAAGGGAGCTGCCTTCCAATACTCGCCCAGATAGACCTTAACGGCAGCCGTAAGGGCCAACAGGAGCAGCCAGACCAGGACGACGGCCCAGCGGCGGATTCGCCCCTGTTCCCTGCCAAAGACGGCATCTGCGGCGCCGACATAGGCCGTCGGGACGACGAGAGACAGGAAGAGATAACTGACGACGGCCACAATGGCACTGGAGCCGCTGTGAATCGTATAGGCTCCAATGGGGATGAGGACGATGAAAATACACATGAAAACAGACTGCCGCAAAATATCGCGCCACCAACTCATTTATGCAAGACCTCCTAAAACAATGCAAACGAAATCACTTTAGTATACCATATCCCCAAAAGAAAGAAAAGTTTGCGCAAACAAGGGCTTTGTGTAATAATAAGAGTTAGTAAGCACTTTGTTAGACTCTATAGAGAAAGGGCACGATATGACAAAAAATTTTCAATCTCTCGGCCTGACGTCTGAACTTTCCGAACTGCTCCACAAGCAGGGAATCGACGAACCGACGGCCGTTCAATCACAAGCCATCCCGGCCCTGTTTAAAGGCCGGGATATACTGGCTCAGGCTCAAACCGGCACGGGAAAGACCCTGGCCTTCCTCTTGCCGTCGCTGCAGCAGATCCGGACCGAAGTCCACGCTGAACAGGTCCTCATCCTGGCACCGACGCGGGAACTGGCCCGCCAAATCGCCGACGTAGCAGCCGATCTGACTCCGGCCCTTGACGTCGACGTCTTAAGCCTCATCGGCGGCAAAACTATCGAAAATCAGCTCCAGAAGCTGCACCGCCACCCGCAGGTCATCATCGGCACACCGGGGCGTCTCCTCGATCACTGCCGCCGCAACTCGCTCGACCTCAGCGGCGTCCGCCGGGTCATCGTCGACGAAGCCGACCAGATGCTGCAGTCGGGCTTTCTCGAAGACGTCGATACCCTCATCGGCCTGACGCCGAAACGCCGGCAGCTCCTCTTCTTCTCGGCTACCGTCCCCGATAAGATCAAGGGCCTGGCCAAAAAGCACATGCAAAATCCCCTGGTCCTGAAGATTCTCGAAGGCGACACCATAGCGCTTGAAAACATCGAACAGCGGATCTACATGATGACCGAAGAGCAGAAACTGCCGAAATTATGCCAGATGCTGACCGAGATGAATCCCTATCTTGCCATCGTCTTCTGCAATACGAAAGAGCGTACCTCTCTTTTAGCCGGAAAACTGATTGCCAAGGGCTTCAACATCGGCGAACTCCACGGCGATATGTCCCAAGGCCGGCGCAACCAGGTCCTGCGCGACTTTGCCAAGGCCAAGACCCAGATTCTGGTCGCCACCGACATCGCCGCCCGCGGCATTGACATCGAAGGCATTACTCACGTCTTTAACTTCGACGTCCCCCACGACGTCGATTACTACATCCACCGCATCGGCCGCACGGGCCGGGCCGGCAGTGAAGGCCTGTCCATCATGTTTGCCACCGGTGCCGATGTCGATTGGGTCCGCCGGATTGAACACAACATCCAGGCGACGATCACCAAATATACCCTGACGGGACAAGTCAAAGTAAAAGCCAGCAGCACCCCGCCGAAGCGGCAAAAGACTTATCGCGACAAGTTACCTGCCAGCACCTATCAAACGACTCGAAGCAAGCGCCATAAACAGCGCCATAAAGGCGGAGACAACCTCCGCCGCCGCTAATGAACGGGAGGTTTTTTATTATGAAACGTTATCTTGCCATGTTCCTCATGTTGTGTACCCTTTTGACGGCCGGATGCTCGACCGCCGTGCCGACGGATTCCCAGCAAAAAGAACAGACCCAAACGCAGCAGCAATCGAAGGATACAAAATCCAATCAGGATACCAAGAGCCAGACGGAATCGAAAGAAAAGGCTGTCGCCACCTTGCCGACCATCGGCGATACGCAAAAAGCCTGGGAAGACGAATGGGGCCATCCCTATTCCCAGGGCGATACGATTCGTGTCTTCCATAACGGCCGCTACCAGGTCGTCTTTGAAAACGGCCGTGCCGTTACGGTCACCATTGCCTTAAAAGACGGCGAAGACCTGAATATCAGCGATCTCCTGCCGGAAGATGCTCAGAAACAGTCGTCCTCGTCGAAAGATATCGGCGGTACGACCATGACTGTCCAGAAATGGCACAGCGATACGCTGGAACAAGCCTTCTCCTCGACGAAGGGTAACTTCACGGTTATGAAACAGTCGGGGACGATCATCATCGACTGCACGCCGAACCTGAAAAAATAACTCTGGAAAATACGCGTACCGATAAAGGACTTGTGAACCGAGTGTTCACAAGTCCTTTTTGTATGCGTTTTCGTTTCAAACGGTCTTCAGATGCTGCGACGAGTTCGGACCGATTGAAAGTCTCAAACGCCCCTTACAGCAGTTTATCGTAGGCCAGTTTTTCACCGCCTTGAAAGACGATGACGCCGCAGTGGACAAAGCCCTGTTTTTCCAAAATGTGCTGCATCCGCTTATTGGGAAAATCCGTATCGACGCGGATATTTCTCACCCCTTGTTCTAAACAAAATCTTTCAATAAGATCAAAGGCGATACCGGCAATCCCCTTTCCTCTGGCCTTTTGGCTGAAGGCCATGCGATGGATGACGGCATAGGGCGTATCGCGTCTCCAGGCGCCTTTAATATCGTCATAGGCCGGCTCACCGGAAAAATCGATACACATATAGCCGATGATATCCCCATCGTTTTTGATGACATAACCTTTTTGGCATTGTATATCCTCGACAATCGTATCGAAGTTGGGATACGATGAGGTCCATTGTTCAAAGCCCTGCTCTTTTTGGAAAGCCCTTCCAGCTTCAATCACTTCATAACACAAGGAAGCGTCGCTCTCTTGTGCAAGTTCCAGCGTATACATTAAAATTCCCCCTTATATTCTATTCTTTCGTTTTCATTTCGAATTCGGAAACTGGCCGTCGAAGCGATGGCCGCCAAGCAAAGGTTGACCAGCCAAAGAGGCCCGTAACCGACGCCGATATCGACAAAAAATCCGCCGAGATAGGCACTGAAAAAGGCGCCGACCTGATGGCCGATCAAGGTAAAGCCATATAAGACGGCCATGTTTTGGGAGCCAAATTTTTTACTGATGATGCCCGATGTCGGCGGTACCGTGGCATCTCCGGAAAGGCCCAATAAGGCTGTCGCCGCAAAGGCGAAGGCCACCGATTTGGGCAAAAACAGAAAGGCCAAGGAGATGACCACCCGGATGGCATAGACGCAGCCTAAGACGTTTTTCATTTTGAATACAGCCCCGAGAAAACCGGTCCCGGCGGCGCCGATCATGGTGGCAATGCCATAGACGGTTAAGGTCAGCGACGCCGTACTGCCGTCGATGCCATAGGATAGATACTGTGAAAATAAATGACTTTCAATGATCGACATATTAAAGCCGCAGGTGCCAAAACCGATGACGATCAACCGGTAATCCCGATCTTTCAAAGCAAAGCGCAGCATAGGAATCAAGGATACGTTTTTAGAAACTGCCTCCTCGCTTCCCTCCTTTTCATTGCCGGAAAGGCCTTTGCGCAAAGAGTGCATCCAGATGACGATGGGAATCATCAGCAGGAACGGAACGGTCAAGGCCTGCATGGCAACGGCAATATCAAACCGTGAAATGGCCAGATTCAAGGCCGGCGACATCAAGGCGTCGCCGATACCGGCACTGGCCTGGACGAGCCCCGAAACGACGGCGGCCCGTTTTTCCCCCAGAATCGGCGTGATAGCCCCCATGATGATGCCAAAGCAAAGGCCCGTCGTACCAAAGGGCAGTAAGAGCCCAAAGAAAAATAACAGGGTCAGTGTGTTGGTACAAAAGGGCGTCGCCACCAATCCGATGACGGTACAGACGATGCCCACCATGATGACAAAGGAATGGGATTTTCTCAAAGCCAGGATTCCCAGAAAGGGTTGGGCAAAACCGTACACCAAGGCGCCGACGCCGATGCAAAAGCTGATCGATACATAGTCGATTCCGGTGCAGGGAATGAGGCCGGTCATCATAATGCCGTAATTGTCGTGGACGCCCTGCATCACGCCATGGACGATACAGGCGGCGATGATAAGGACGATACTTTGAAACAGTGACGTATGTTGTTGTAAGTCTGGTGTCGTTCTTAAGATACTCATAGGACTCCCTCATTGACAGTTTTATTTTTCTCTGTTAGTATAGCATCAACAGATGATTAAATAAAATTGATGTTTTTAATTTTTAACTTCATTTATATTGAACTGTTATGAGGTGTCTATGGACTTAAAATACCTGCAGACCTTTAAAACGATCATTGAACAAGGCGGCTTTACCAAAGCGGCCGAAAAGCTCAACTACACCCAATCGACCATCACCTTCCAAGTCGGTCAATTAGAGCAGGAATTATCGGTAAAACTGTTTGAACGGGTGGGCCGGCGGATGAGGTTAACCAAGGCCGGCGAGCAGTTATATCCTTATGTAACGGACGTCTTAACCTCCGTTGAAAAGTTGACCTGTTTTGAAAATGACTTGTCTGAATACAAGGGAAATTTACGAATCGGCGTCGGCGAAACCCTGCTCTGTTATAAGCTGTCCCCGGTTTTAAAAAAATTTCACGACCGTGCACCCCATGCCAAGTTATTTTTGCAGTCCATGAATTGCTACGACATCCGCAACGAACTCTTGGACGGCACCTTGGACCTCGGCGTGTTCTATGAAAATGTCGGCGGCTTTGGCGACAATCTGACCGTGTCGCCCTTTGGAAATTATCCCATGACCTTGGTCGCCTCGCCCGACATCAAAAAGGAATACGCTGACTTTATCACGCCCAATCAAAAGATTCCCCTGCCCTTCATCATCAACGAACCGACCTGCGTCTTTCGTCAAATCTTCGAAAGATACCTGCAGCGAAAGTCCATCATCCTCGATCATACCATTGAGCTGTGGAGCATCCCGACCATTAAAAATTTAGTCAAAAGCAGCGTCGGCATTTCGTACCTGCCAACCTTTGCCGTCGAAAAGGAATTACAAAACGGCCAATTAGTAGAAATAGAAACGGAATTGACCGATGCCCGCATCTCCGCTGTCTGCGGCTACAACAGCAGCAAGTGGGTCAGCCCTGCTATGGAATTATTTGCCCGTCTCATCGCCGATCATCTGTCATAAGGCTTTGAATCCCGGCCTGACAACGAAATCGCGCAGACTTTTCAGTCAGTGGAGCTCTCCCAAGCTGCGGCGTTCTTCCAAAAACATGAGGCTTTTTTTCGAAACTTCATTGACAAATCCTCTATTTTTTGTTATTATATATAAGTCGTCAGGAACGACAAGCTTATGACTCGGTAGCTCAGCTGGATAGAGTGACTGACTACGAATCAGTAGGTCTAGGGTTCGAATCCCTACCGGGTCACCACAGAGAAAGCTCACACATTTTGTGTGAGCTTTTTTTATATCCTCTTTTAATAAAAAACGTCAAAAAAATCCCTCCGCACGAAGCGAAGGGATTCATAGATTTTATAATTTTCCGATGTCTTTCAGGTACTGGCTGCATTTTTCGCGGATTTCCGGGTTAGCTTCGACTAAGGGCAGGCGAAGGGGGCCGGCAGGAAAACCGAGCATATTGACCATGGTCTTGATGGGAACGGGGCTTACGGTGCAGAAGACGCCTTTCATGAAGGGCAGGTACTTCTGATGAAGGGAGGCTGCCTTTTTGACGTCGCCGTCTTTATAAGCCTGAATCATGGAGTCCATTTCCTTGCCGATGACGTGGCCGGCAACGGTAATGACGCCTTCCCCGCCGACGGCGATGATGGGCAGTGTCAAATTGTCTTCACCGCTGTAGAGGTGGAAGCCTTCCGGGGCATTGGCTGCGACGTAGCCGGCAAAGTCGAGGTTGCCGCTGGCGTCTTTGAGACCGATGATGTTGTCATAGTCACGAGCTAAGCGACAGACCGTTTCCGGTTCGATGCTGCCGCCCGTACGGCCCGGTACGTTGTAGATGAAAAGCGGCAGCGACGTCGCCTTGGCAATGGCCGAAAAATGGGCATAACAGCCATCCTGGTTCGGTTTATTGTAATACGGTACGATGCACAACAAGAGATCGACACCGGTAGCTTCGGCCTTTTTGGCCATGGCAATGGATTCAATCGTATTATTGGTACCGACATTGCCCATGATCAGGGTCTTGCCTTTCAATTCGTCGGCAACGAGTTTAAAAAGCTTGAGCTTTTCATCTTCGGTCATGACGGCACCTTCGCCGGTCGTAGCGCCGAGGAGGATGCCCGAACCATCGTCGGCATACTTCTTGGCCAGTTCGACAGCGGCTTCATAGTTGACGGAACCGTCCTGGTTGAAAGGCGTTATCATGGCAATAATGATGTTCGGAAAAGTTAACATAAAGATTCATCTCCCATCGTGATCTCAGTGAATCATGTCGTGATCCAGCATGTATTCCGCAATCTGCAGGGCATTGAGGGCTGCGCCCTTGCGGATCTGATCGCCGGAAACCCAGAGGTTGACCGCCTTGGGATTGTATAAATCCTTGCGGATACGGCCGACGTAGCAGTCGTATTTTTCCGACGTAAATAAAGGCATGGGGTATTCCATCGCTGCCGGATCGTCCTGAACCTGAGCGCCCGGGAAGGCATCGATGGCCTTGCGAACGGCATCGACGGTCAATTCATCGGCCGTTTCCACATAAATCGATTCAGCATGGCTGCGGAAGACGGGAACGCGGACCGTCGTCGCCGTAATGGCAATGGAGTCATCGTGAAGCATCTTGTGCGTTTCGTTGACCATCTTCATTTCTTCCTTGGTATAATCGTCTTCTACAAACTTGTCGATTTGCGGAATCAGATTAAAGGCAATGGGATAGTGTTTCGGCAGGCTCTTGCTGGGCAGGATCTTCGGTTCCATGTCCCGACCGGCAAGGAAGGCTTCCGTTTCTTCACGCAGTTCGTCGAGGCCTTCTTTTCCGGCACCGGAAACGGCCTGATAGGTGCTGACGATGATCCGTTTGATCGGCGACAGATCGTGGATGGGCTTTAAGGCCATGAGCATGATAATCGTCGAGCAGTTCGGATTGGCAATGATGCCCTTGTGAAGGGCAATGTCTTCGGGATTGACTTCGGGAACGACCAAGGGGACGTTGGGATCCATGCGGAAGGTACTGGAGTTGTCGATGACGACGCAGCCGCGCTTAGCCGCTTCCGGTCCCAATTCTTTACTGACCGAGCCGCCGGCAAAGAGTCCGATATCGACTCCATCGAAGGATTCCGGCTGGGCTTCTTCAACGGTGTATTCCTTCCCATTGACCATCAGCTTCTTACCAGCCGAACGGTGGGATGCCAACAACTTCAATTGGCTGTACGGGAATTTTCGTTCTTCAATCAGGCGGATAAATTCTTGGCCTACGGCACCTGTGGCACCTAAAATCGCTACTACCGGTTCTTTCGTCATAACAAACTTCCTTTCCTCATGGTTCTTTATTTATAAATAGTTTTCCAGTCCGAAGACGAGTCCCGGACGGGAGCTTACCTTTTTGACGGCTAAGATGACGCCGGGCATGAAAGATTTACGGTCGATCGAATCGTGACGGATGGTGAGCAACTCGCCGTATCCCCCAAAGAGGACCTGCTGGTGGGCGACGTAGCCCGGCAGGCGGACACTGTGAATGGGAATGCCGGCAACGGAGGCACCACGGGCACCGTCCAGGCTTTCATGGGTCTTGTCCGGCGCCGGCTGAGCACCGGCTGCTTTCCGCGCTTCGTCAATCTTATCGGCGGTCATGATGGCCGTCCCCGACGGAGCGTCGAGTTTATTATTGTGGTGGAGTTCGATGATTTCGACGTCCGGAAGATAGGGTGCGACTTCCGTCGACAACTTCATCATCAAGACGGCACCGATGGAAAAGTTCGGCGCAATGAAGATACTGGTCTTCTTTTCTAAAGCAAGGGCGTGAAGTTCGTGGCGCTGTTCGGCCGTAAGACCCGTCGTGCCGACGACCATGTTGACGCCGTGCGCTATGCAGGTTTTGGCATTTTTAAAAATGACAGCCGGCGTCGTAAAATCAACGACGACGTCCGGTTTGATATCCTCAAGGGCTTTGGCAAAATCGCCTTCGATGGCAAGGCCCAAATGGCCGACACCGGCGACTTCCCCGACATCTTCTCCGACGTGAGTAATGCTGACACCGCCGGCAACGGTCAGTTCCGGATCTTCAAAGACGGCTTTGACGACCTGGCTTCCCATGCGGCCGTCTGCCCCATTGACTAATACACGAAGCATATTGATTCCCCCTGTAGTTTTATAATTTGATGGCGTATTTCCATTGTGAACGTACCCCCGCTTATAGAAGCGGGAGCTTCCTGCTTCGGCGAGAACTGCATCGTAATCCCGAGGGATTGCGATGTCTGACACTCTCTCCACAGGCGTAGATTCCCGTGCGCCCCACGGTATACCAGATATCATCAAGCTAGCGCGATGTGTTTCGCTTCTTCTCGAATATTTATGGCCGCGTTCTTATCACGATGATGATGCATGCCACATGTCGGACACGTCCATTTTAAAATTATCTTTAACTATATACCTATCGCGGACATTCGTCAACCTGTATCTGTCACTTCGAAGGTTGCCTTACGACCCCTTCACCTGTTGCACGATCTGCCGTGCCGCTTCAATACTGGCTTTAGTCGTATCGTTGCCGGCAAACATGCGGGCGATTTCAAGGACGTGTTCGCCGTCTGAAAGGCTGCGTACCTGAGTGACCGTCCGGCCATCGGCTTCTTTCTTATAGATGAAGAAATGGTGGTCGGCAATGGCCGCCGTCTGCGGCAAGTGAGTGATACAGAAAATCTGTCCCCTGCCAGAGAGTTTCCGGATATGGTCGGCAACCTGAAGGCCCGTCTGACCGCTGATACCGACGTCGATTTCGTCGAAGATCATGGTCTTATCCGAGGTTTGACCGGTCCCGGTCGTCTTCAAGGCCAAGGCGATACGCGAGACTTCACCGCCGGAAGCGATTTTCGCCAAGGGCTGCATGGCTTCCCCCGTATTGGCCGAAAAATAGAGTTCGATACCGGAAGCCCCGTCCGGTGAGATGTCCTTCATGGGCTCTAAGTGAAAGGCGATGCGGCTGTTCGGCATGCCGAGCTTGTTTAAGGTCTCGGTCATGACCTTGCTGAACCGGGCATCGGCCTTATGGCGCAGATCCAGTAAGACAGCAGCCTGACGTCGTACGGCTTGGGCTTCTTTCGCCAGCTGGGCTTCAAGCTTTGCCAGATGGCTTTCCGATTGGTCCAGGCGTTCGTAGTCTGCTTTGGCTTTGGCCAAAAACTGTAAAATGTCAGCCACGGTGACACCGTATTTACGCTTCAATTTTTCAATGGCTGCCATACGTGACTGCATGGCGTCCAAAGCCCGTTCGTCAAAGTCGAAGGAATCGGCATAACGCAGGAGGGCGTCGTGGATATCTTCGATTTCATAGGACAGGGTTTCGACCTTGCCGGAAAGGGCACTGAAGGTATCATCGTAGGTTGAGGCCTTCTCGAGGCTGCGGTGAATCGTCTCCAACTGTTCGATGGCACCGGTCTGGCGCTCACCGCCTTCTAACGCAAAGATGGCATCCCGCAGATTATCCTTCAGGTGTTCCGCATGGGACGCCTTATTGATCTTCCCTTCGAGCTCATCGTCTTCGCCTTCCTTTAACTCCGCCCCTTCGATTTCTTTGATTTGAAACGCCAAGATGCTGAGCATCCGGGCCTTTTCGCCTTCATCGCGGCGGAGGGCTTTGATGGCGCCTTCCGTTTCATGCCACGTACGATAGAGTTCGTCATACGTGTCTCGGGCCTTACGGACGTCGTCATCGAGGCCGTCTAAAATCGCGACGTGATAAGCGGGGTTAAAGATGAGGCTGTTGTCGAACTGGCCGTGGATATCGAGGAGATAATCCCCCAAGCGGCGCAGGACCGCTGTCGGCACCAAGGTGCCGTTGACCAGAATCGTCCCCCTGCCGCTGCGCTGGAACTGGCGGGAGATGATGAGCTGTCCCTCGTCAGCTTCGATGTGATTGGTGGAGAGGAGCCTTACCAGGTCCTCCGGCATGGCTGCAAAAAAGAACGAGCCTTCGACGAGAAAGCCCTCTGTTCCGTGGCGGACGAAGGAGGCCGACGCCCGTTTTCCGGCCAGCATGCCGATGGCGTCGAGGAGGATCGATTTGCCGGCCCCGGTTTCGCCGGTAAAAATCGTCACGCCTTCCCCTAAGTCCAAATGCAGATCTTCAATCAGCGCAAAGTTATGAATGTGCAGGGACTGCAGCATAAGAACCTCATTCCTTCATCAACGATACGATAAGTTTAATCAATTTAGGAACCGTTTCCGTGTCTTTCACAATGAGCAGGACCGTGTCGTCGCCGGCTAAGGTGCCGATGACGTTTTCCCAGCGGGCATGGTCCATAGCAGCGGCAATGTGGTTGGCCGAACCCGGCAAGGTATGGACGATGATCTGATTGTAAGCCGAATCGACGCGGACGATGGAGTCCTGGAAGAGACGGGCCATGCGGTTCTTGGACATAAGCATGTTCTGTTCCGGCGACAAGGCATAGCGATAATGACCGTCACTGGTCGGAACCTTAATCAGCATCAGTTCCTTGATATCACGGGATACCGTCGCCTGGGTGACTTCAATGCCTTCTTCCTGCAGGGCCTTGGCTAATTCCTCCTGCGTTTCAATCGGTCTGGACTGGACAATCTCTTTAATCTTCGTGTAGCGGAATCTTTTCATAATGACCTTTCCCTCTCTTCTGTACGACATATAATAAGGGCGGACAGTGGACCTCATTGACGGGTTTCCACGACGAGACGTGAAAGGCCCCTTGGGGTACGTCCTTCAAAAATGACTGCAGCGCTCGTTCTTCCTGAGCGCCGGCCTCAGTACCGGGATAAGCTGCTATTATAATTATCCCATTTATCGCAATTTTATTCAAGCCTATTTTTATAGCCCTTAGTGTTATTTCATAATCCGTATGGATACGATGATCTCCGGACGGCAAATAGCCTAAATTGAATACCATGACATCGATTTCGTCTGTGACCTTTTCCAGTAGCTGGTCATGAGAACCACACTGGCAGCGGACATCGCGGTCGGTCAGCTTTTCTTCTATCAGCCGCTGTTTCGTCCGTTCAACGGCACAGGGCTGGATATCAAAGGCATAGAGGACGGCATCGGCGGGCATGAGCTTGGCCAAAAAAGCCGTATCATATCCGTTCCCACAGGTCATATCGACAATGACTCCTGCCTGGCGGACATAGGGATCGAGGAGCATATGCGATACCGTAACGGCATTGCGGAATGGATACATATCAATCATTTCCCATCATCTTGGTAAATAAATTACTGTAAAAATAATTTTGGTTAAAGCGAATCAGTTTCAGTACATGGTCGGCTTTTCGGATTTCAAGGGTCATATTGCCCATCAATTCCTGATCCATGACGCCGTCGACAGAGACGCGGACGCTGTTGCGGCTGTGCGCCGACGTAACCGAAATCTGTTCATCGTCACGCAGGACCAGGGGCACTTTAAGGAGCAGATGCGGGCAGATCGGCGTTACCATGATACAGGGCACGCTGGGAGCTGCAATGGGGCCGCCGCTCGAAAAAGTATAGCCCGTACTGCCCGTCGCCGTCGATACGATGAGGCCGTCGCCGGGATACTGCTGAATGAAATGGCCGTTGATGCTGAGATCGACGCGGATCAATTTGCCGACGTTGCCGTGGCCGATGACGATGTCATTGAGGGCATCGGGAAGAGACTGAATCATGCCATCTTCATAGCACAGATCGGCATGGAGCATCATCCGTTCTTCGAGGAAATACTTTCCGGCTAAGATGTCGTCCAACCGTTCTTCCAGGTTTCGCGTTTCGACTTCATAGAGAAAGCCCAGGGAACCGAGGTTGATGCCGCAGATGGGAACGTCGGCTGAGGCAAATTTATTGGCCATCTTGAGGATCGTCCCGTCGCCGCCGAGGACCATGGCGATATCGATGGTGTCGTATATCGTCATCCGCGGCCGGAAGTGTTCGGCCGGAATCTCCTGATAGGCCGGCTGGCAGCTCTCACTGACGTAGGCCGGCAGGTAGTATTCGAGGCCCCGGGCTTCACAAATCCGAATGAGTTCTTTTACGATAGCAGCGCTTTCGCGTTTAACAAGGTTCGGAAAAATACCGATACGCATGAGAAATCACCTACATTTCATGAGATTTACCGACAATATCTTCGACGACGTCATCGGTGATATCGTTGTGACACGGTTCGTCTTTACGGCTGTACAACAGATATTCGATATTGCCGTCGGCCCCCTTTATCGGGGAAAAAGTGAGCCCCAGCGGCGACAGGCCGTGTTCGGCAATGCCGTCGACGACGCGGCGGATGACGTCGCGGTGAACGGCGATATCGCGGACGATGCCGCCCTTTCCGACGTGTTCTCTGCCGGCTTCAAATTGGGGTTTTATCAGAGATACCATGACGCCGCCCGGTGCCAACAGGGGCACGACGGCGGACATGATCTTGAGGAGGGAAATAAAGGAGACGTCGATGGAAATAAAATCGACAGGCTGGCCGATATCCGAGACGGTAACGTTGCGGATATTAGTCCGTTCCATATTGACGACGCGGTCGTCGGTCCGCAGCTTCCAGGCTAACTGCCCGTAGCCGACGTCGACGGCAAAGACTTTCACGGCGCCGCGCTGAAGGGCACAGTCCGTAAAGCCGCCCGTCGAGGCGCCGATATCCATCATCGTCTTTCCCGTAAGGTCGATGGGAAATATTTCCATCGCTTTTTCCAATTTAAGGCCCCCGCGGCCGACGTAGGGAATGGGATTGCCTTTGACGGTAATCTCTACGTCGTCGGCCAGTTTGGTACCGGCCTTATCGACGCGCTGGTTATCAACGAAAACCAGGCCGGCCATGATGGTCGCCTTGGCTTTTTCCCGGCTTTCGGACAAGCCGCGGTTGACGAGGAGTACGTCCAGTCTTTCTTTATGCTGCATACGTTCTTACCTCTCCTATCATTAATGGACCCGGGTCAGCAGGTGTTCGACGAGTTCCTTCAAGAACCAGGCCTTGTCGCCCAAAGGTTCAAGGGCCCTAACGGCCTTATCGGACGCATCCTTTGCCATTTGGCGGGCGTCTTCCAGGGAAAAGATGGTGACATACGTCGCCTTATCGTTTTTCAGGTCGCTGCCGACGGGTTTGCCAAGCAGAGCTTCGTCGCCGACGACATCGAGGATATCGTCGGTAATCTGAAAGGTCAGGCCCATGTAGGTCGCATATTCATCGAGAGCCTTGCGGACAGCCGGTTCGGCATCGGAAACGATGGCCGCCATATCGATGGCCGCTTTGAAGATGACCCCGGTCTTAGAACGATGCAGCAGTTCCATCCCTTCCCGACCGATGTCCATCTTGCCGTCTGAGGCCAGGTCAAAGGCCTGACCGCCGACCATGCCGGACGGACCGGCGGCTTCGGCGATGACGGCAATGCAACGGTTCAATTTGTCCGGATCGATATCCTTCTGACGCGCCAGGAGTTCAAAGGCAAAGGTAAGAAGGCCATCGCCGGCCAAGGTCGCAATGCCGGGTCCGTAAATGACGTGGTTCGTCGGCTTGCCCCGGCGCAGGTCATCGTCATCCATGCAGGGCAGATCGTCGTGAATGAGGGAATAGGTATGGATGCATTCGAGGGCACAGGCCATTTCCGTATAGGGCGCCGCATCGTGACCCAGGGCTTCGATCGTGGCCAGCATGAGAATCGGGCGAATCCGTTTGCCGCCGGCCATGAGGCTGTAATTCATCGATTCATATAAGGGGCCGAACTGAGGCTGCTTCGTCTGAAGGAGCGTCTTCAGGACCTCTTCGATATGATTTTTTTTATCGGTCAAATAGTCTTTAAACATCATAAGTCCAGCACTCCTTCTGCCACGTCAGCTTTTTCATCGCCCTTATCGGCCATGGCCGCGGCTTTCTGGCGGGCATACTCCAAGGCGTCTTCGCAGTCCTTCGATAATTTAACGGCCTTTTCATATAAATCGAGGGACTGTTTCAGCGTCAGGTCCGGCGCTTCGAGGTCGCGGACGAGCTGTTCCAGTTTCTCGTAATTGCTTTCAAAGTTTTTTAGTTTATCCGTCGTTCTTGCCATATCGCTTCACCTCTTTCACGTCTGTCACAATCGTGCCGTCGACAAGCTGTATCTCAAGGGTTTTGTCAGCGGTTACGCTGTCGATGGCGGTAATGATCTTTCCATCCTGTACGAGCTGACCGTAGCCGCGGCGCACGAGGTTTTCCGGATTTAGGCCCTCAAGGCGCCCTTGTAAGGCCATAAGCCGGCTCTGCCCCTGTTCGAGCTGCCGCTGCCACTGATGGCCGGCTCCTTCCATGAGTACGGTCAACTGAGCCTTTTTCATGGCTAAGAAACGGTCATAGTGGGGCAGGTTCAGCCTGCCGGCTGCGGCGTCGACGCGGCGCTGTTCGCTGTCGATACGCCGGACGATCGTCTCATAAGCCCGTTCCGCCAGGGCGGCTAAGTCGAGCTGGGCTTCGCCCATATCAAAAAAGGCCAGTTCTGCCGCATGGGTCGGCGTCGCAGCCCGAATGTCGGCCGCATAGTCGGCCAGGGTCGTATCCGTTTCATGGCCGATGGCCGTAATGACCGGGACCTGAGCGCCATAGATGGCTTTGACAACGTCCGGGCTGTTGAAGCACCACAGGTCTTCCATGGATCCGCCGCCGCGGCCGACGATGAGGATGTCCAGGTCTTTTCGCTTCCCCATCTCATCGATGGCAGCGGCGATGGTCTTATCGACGCCCTCCCCCTGGACGGGGATGGGCCGAAGAACGATATCGGCATAGGGATTGCGCTCGCCGGCAATGCGGCGGATGTCGTGCAGGACGGCGCCCGTCGCCGACGTCAGGACGCCGATACGCCAGGGAAAGCGAGGCAGTTCTTTTTTATGGCTGCTGTCGAAGTAGCCCTTGGCCTCAAGGTCCTTCTTGATCTTTTCATACTGGGCCTGGAGGGATCCCGTCCCCTGGGAAAAGAGCTGTTCAATGATAAAGGAAAGGGCGCCGCCCTTTTCATAGACGTTGACGGCACCGATGACGACGACGTGATCCCCTTCTCGCAGGGCCCGGACGGCGGCCGTGACCCGGCTGCGAAAGACGATGGCCCGAAGGGAGCATTCTTCGTCGCGTATATTCATATAATAATGGCCATTCGACGCCTGCTTCAAGCCGATGACGTTGCCCTCCATGGCAATGCTCTGCAGGCGGTAATCTTTATGTATATCCTCTTTGATGCGGCGGACGACGTCCGTAACCGATGCGTATTTCATCATGCCTTCCCTTCCTGTACGGCCGCCCAAAAAGCGGCTCCCGAAGCATTGTCGGCACTGAAGCCATCCGCTGCAAGGTCGAGTCGGATGTGCTTCTGTTGGCAGTATGTGCCAAGTTCTTGGCGCAGATATGAATTAGACATGACGCCGCCGGCCGCGACCAGGTGGGTCATGCCGTCAGCGACAGCGTAATCGAGTAACCGAGACAGGCCGCGCCAGACCGTAGCCAACGTCCAGCGGCAGATTCGCGGAATGTCGGCCTCGCCGTCCCGGAGGAGCCGCTGTCCCTGCGATTCGGGGCCGGAAAAACTGACTTCCCCGTCTTTAAAAAAGACGTGCGCTCCTTTGAGGGTCCCCGAAAATTCCTGTGACAGTTTATCGACGTGGACGCCGGCCGGAAAAGGCAGGTTCATGGCGACGCCCATGCGGTCGATGAACTGGCCGGCACTGATGTCGCTCGTCCCGCCGATACGGGTAATATCGAGGCCCTTGTCATCGGGAACGGCCCGGACGAGCTCCGTCGTACCGCCTGAGAGATGGATGCCGTAAAAGGGCTCCTGTTCCACCTTCCCCAGACTGCGTAAGACGGCCAACAGATGATTTTCCTGATGGCTCAGGCGATATAAGGGTACCTGCAAGACCGCAGAGAGCGCCCTGGCATAACCGAGGCCTGCCAAAAAGGCCGGCATATACGAATCGTCCCGGCGCCGGGGCTGATCAGTCACGGCCACGGCCCGAATCTTGCGGTCCTTCAGTACCGCCGCTGCCCGTTCAAAGAGGACCGGCAAGTTGCGCGTGTGCTGGTAGACCATATTCGACTGGGACAGGCCGCGGCCGCCCTTAGGCACGGTCAGGATGATGCGTTCATCGGCGGCGATGTCATACGTTTCATCGACCAGGCACAGAGACGTCGTATAGCAGCTGGTGTCGATGCCGAGATAGGTATCCATCAGTCTTTCGACCTTACGTAAGCGCCGAGGATGCCGTTGACGAATTTCGCCGACTTATCCCCGCTGAATTCTTTGGCCAGGATGATGGCTTCATTGAGTACAATGGACGGCGCCAACGTTTCTTTCGGGTAGACCAGTTCGCACAAGGCCAGCCGCAAAATATTACGGTCGATGCGGTTCATCCGTTCGATTTCCCAGCCTTTGACGAAGGGACGGATGATGTCGTCCAGTTCAGCACGGTGAGCCGTCGTCGTTTCGACGAGGTACTGGCTGTATGTATGCCGTTCCGATTCACTCAATTCCGGGCCGTCTTCGGTCAGCATATCCGTCGTGATGAAATCACTTTCCATGATTTCATGTTCACTGTACTGGATGTCATTTTCTTCGTGAAATTCACGGGAATATAAGAGTTCGAGCGCCTCTTGGCGCGCTTTATGTCTGCTCACAAAAAACCTCCTGTTGGTAACTAGTCTGCCGGCGGCAGTACCAAATCTTCTATAGTAACGGAAATATCAAGGCCTTTGGGGTCGGCCATATCCTGCACGGCTCCGGCAGCACGCCTTTGAACGGCTAGGGCTAATTCGTGCAGATCAAAGCCATAGACGGCGCGGACGCCCAGGCGAAGGGAAACGCTGCCGTCTTTTACGGAAACGCTGCACCTCGTCACGGCTTCGACGCCGTCGATATCTTTGGCCGCCGTTTCAGCAATGTTGCGCAGGGCCTTATCACTGACAGCATAGGCAAAATCCTGATTGTCATCCATCTTGACCGGCCTCCTCGAAAACCACTTGCTGGACGATGATGTGAACCGCCGTAACCGGGCAGGCCGTCGCCTTTTCCACGGCATCTTTGACCGTCTTTTGGACTTCCAGTGCGACGTCAGGGATGCGGCAGCCATAGCGGATGAGCAGCCGAACGGTCAGCTCGATCAGTTTGCCGTCAATGGAGACATCGACACCGTGATTGGGCCGGGTCCGGCCCAGTTTTTCAGCTGCTGCATCGGCAATATTCGTTCCCAACGCAGCCACCGACGGAACCTTAGCCGCCGTCAGCGACGCAATGGCGGCAATGACCTGGGAAGAAATATGGATGCTCCCCCATTCGTTGACTTCCGTCGTTTCCATGAACATCACCTCTTTCATCCAAAAAAAGGGGCTGTCGCACGCGCGAAGCCCCTTGAATACCCTATGCTAGCGGCTAACACGGTAATCCGTTAACCTTAAGCTCTGCCGATATACTGGCCGGTTCTCGTATCGATTTGGAGAACTTCGCCTTCATTGATAAAGAGCGGTACTTTGACGACATAACCCGTTTCAAGCGTGGCCGGTTTGCTGCCGCCAGTAGCGGTGTCACCACGGACACCGGGGTCGGTTTCAACGACTTTGAGTTCAACGGAAGCCGGCAGGTCGATGCCGATGACTTTGCCTTTGAACATCATGACCGATACATTCATTTCTTCCTTGAGGAAGTTAGCTGCATCGCCGAGGGAGTCTTTGTTCAATTCAATCTGTTCATACGTTTCGTTGTCCATGAAACAGTACATGCCTTCATTTTCATAAAGGTACTGCATCTGGCGGCGGTCGACGTGGCCGTCCTGAACCTTTTCGCCGGCATTCCAGGTACGTTCGATAACGGCACCGGTTTCGAGGTTTTTAATCTTAGCGCGTACGAAGGCAGCGCCTTTACCCGGTTTTACATGCTGAAATTCAACAACCTGCCATACCTGGCCGTCGATTTCAATCGTTACGCCTGGTCTGAAATCATTACTAGTAATCATGTGTAAACTCCTCCTATAACAGCTCCATCAATTCTTTGGGTGTTTTGGTTAAAATTTCACAGCCGTCGGCTGTTACGGCAACGGAATCCTCAATGCGGACGCCAAACTTGCCTTCTATGTACAGTCCCGGTTCGACCGTGACTATCATATTCTCTTGTAAGACACCGGTCGAGCGGGGTGACAGCACTGGCTGTTCATGAATTTCAAGCCCCGTCCCATGTCCCAGGGAATGCGTAAAATATTGACTGACGTGATAGCCGGCAAAATAGTTGCGTACGGCATAATCAATGGCCCGGCAGGAACTCCCGGCCTTTACCAGGGATACGCCCATCTTCTGCCCTTCTAAGATGAGATTGTAGAAATCCTTTTGGGCCTGCGTCGCCTTACCGACGACGACGGTCCGGGTAATGTCGGAATGATAGCCATCCCAGACGGCACCGAAATCAAAGGTAACGAAATCGCCCTTTTCAATGACCTTAGGGCTGGCTGTACCGTGAGGCATGGCCGAGCGCTTGCCCGAGGCGACGATCGTCGTAAAGGATTTTTCTTCAGACCCGAGAAGCAGCATATTGCTTTCAAGACGAGCGGCCATTTCTTTTTCCGTAACGCCTGGCTTGATGTAAGGCAGGAGATCCGAAAAAGCCTGATCGGCAATCTGGCTGGCTTTGCGCGTCGCTTCCAATTCGTACGATTCTTTCACGGCCCGAAGACCGGTCATGTCGCAGGGAAGGAAGCCGCAGAGCGCTCCGTCGGCAATGGCTTCATATAAATAATGGGTCATAAAGTTTTCTTCATAGGCCGCAACGCCCAAGTCCATGTCGGTCAGAGACTGGCGTATGGAGCGGGCCAAGGCACCCTGATGATTTTCGATGTCATACCACGAGCCCGACTGCTGTACGGCCTGTTCCGTATAACGGGAATCCGTCCACAGTACGGCCTTATCAAGGCCGATGACCAAGGCCCCTTCGCCGCCGGTAAAACCGCTGAAGTAACGCAGGTTCTCGGGCTGAACGATAATGGCGCCGTCGGCATCGTGTGCTTCGAGGAAGGCACGCAAATCGGCAATTCGTTGTTCTATCATACTATCACCTTATATTAATTCAATCATATTTTATAATACCATATTTTATCTTGCCTGAAAAGGTAAAAAATCAAAAGGATATATTATCCGTTATAACGACAAGCTACGTCGCTCGTCATCGGTCAGCGGGCGAAACTCACCGGGCTGCAAGTTTTCATCGAGGAACACCGGGCCAATAGACCGGCGATGGAGTTTCGTCACCGTAAGTCCGACGGCGGCACACATGCGCTTGACCTGGTGGAACTTTCCTTCTTCGACGACGACGGCAATCGTATGGTCGCCCGTCTGTTCGGCCGCTGCCGGCAGGCATTCGAGACCGTCAGACAGGACGATACCGGCGGCGAAGCGCTCCCCGATATCGGCGGGGATATCGCCTTCAACGACGGCTTCATAGCGCTTAGGCTGATGCTTTTTCGGCGACGTAATACCGTGGGCCCAGGTACCGTCGTTGGTCAAAAACAAAAGGCCCGTCGTATCTTTATCCAGCCGGCCCACGGGAAACAATCGGCTGCCCTGATACTTTTGCGGCAAGAGGTCGATAACCGTCTGCGACACGTTGTCTTCCGTAGCCGAGACGACGCCAGAGGGCTTATAGAGCATGAGATAAATATATTCTTCGTACGATACGATCTGGCTGCCAACGGCAACGACGTCCTGATCGGGGTCGACCTTGCGGCTGCTGTCGCGGCAGATGTCGCCGTTTATCGTGACCTGACCACTCTTACATAAGTCTTTTAATTCCTTCCTCGTCCCCCAGCCCGTATGGCCCAGGAGTTTATCGAGGCGCATGGCCTTTCCCATAAGCGATCCTTATAAGGAAGGCATCTTGTCCCATTGGGGCAGATAGCCCGCCGTACCTTCTAAATGGCGGGTACTGTTGAGGAGGGTCAAGACGTTGCGGTCGCCGTAATATTCCACGACATTAAAGGCCGTATTGAACTGCTGGAAGCACCAGATGCGACGCATATCGAGGCCCAAGAGGCCAAAGAGGAGGCAGCGCAGGGCCGCACCGTGAGAGACGATGAAAACGCTGTCGCCGTCCTTATGCTTAGAAAGGATGTCGCGGGTCCCTTTCAAGATGCGGTCCCGGACCTGGCAGAACGATTCGCCACCGCGAGCCGGGAGAGACCCGTCAGAGGCATAGACAGCTTCCAGTTCGCCCGGCCATTTGGTCGTAATCTCTTCATACGTATGGCCTTCCCATTCGCCAAAGTCGGCTTCCTTCAACGATTCATCGGGGATGACCGACAAGCCGTGCGGCGCCGCTACGCATTCCGCCGTGGCCATGGCCCGCTGGAGGGTACTGCTGTATACGGCATCGAGGTGGGTATGGCTGAAAAAATCGCCGAGGCATTTGGCCTGTTCCAGCCCGTGGGCATTGATGGGTACATCGGTAGAACCTTGGTACCACTGCTGTACGTTTCCGTCCGTTTCACCGTGACGCGCTAAATATAATGTAATCATGAATATCCTCCATTATCGAAAATCCATAAAATTCTTCTTCGTGTCGTCTCTCCTTACGAAAAAGGACGGACGCCGTAAAACAGGCGCCGTCCCGAGGGCGAGACATAGATATTATAACAGGAAATGAACGGCCTTGCTACCGATAACGACGAGAAGGAGCAAAACCATTTCACTGCCTTCGATGACGGCGCCGTAGGTATCGCCGGTGACGCCGCCGAGTTTGCGGCTGATGCCAAGGTTGGCCCATAAGGACAAGATCATGGCCGCCCCTAAGAAGGCCAAATAAAAAGGCCCGCAAAGAAAGACGGGCAGCAGGGCCAGCACCAGGGCCTTGGCCGTCGTGTGAGGCGGCGCATAGGTAACAAAGGCCTTCCCCAAGCCCTCTTTCCGGGCATAGGGAAACTGAAAGATGCTAATCAGCGTTCCAAACCGGACTGCCGCCGGGACGGCCACGAGGCTCAGCATCGCCGCTTTCGGTTCGAGCTGGCTCAAAAAGGTCACTTTTAAAAGGACCAAAAAGACGAAGGCCATGACGCCGCCGGAACCGACGCGGCTGTCCTTCAGGATTTCCAGCATCCGTTCCCGGCTGCGGCCGGAAAAAAGGCCGTCGGCCGTATCCATATAGCCATCGGCATGGAGACCGCCCGTCAAATAGAACCAAAAGGCCACGACCAAGACGGCGCGGCCAAAAGGATCAAGGATAAAGGAAAGAGCGCCGTACAGCGCCGATAGTAATAGGCCGATGACAAGGCCTACGAGGGGAAAGAAAAGGACGGAGCGGCCAAAGTCTTCGTCCGTCCAAACCTCCTGGGAGGCCAGGTGGATCCGCGATAAAAATTGTAGGGCAATGAGAAAAGCCTTCATGGTTTCACCTCCGGCAAGATCACGGCCCGATGCTTCCACTCCGTCGTAATGCCGCAAACGGAGACGTAGACTTCGTCGGCCTCGCGGGCCGCTTCCTGATTGATGCGGCCGATGAGATCCCGATAGAGGCGGCTGACCTGTTCCATAGGCACGATGCCGCAGCCCAGCTCATTGGTGACAAAAACGGCCGTCACGCCGGCTTTTCGAAAGCCTTTCACGATGGCTCTAAGCTCCGCCAAGGCGCCGTCTATGACGGTTTCGTCGTCGTCTCCATCATGGGCCCAGAGATAATTTGAAAAATAAATCGTCAGGCAGTCGACGAGGACGACATCGGCGGTCTGGCAAAGGTCGCCGAGGACGGCGGGCAAGTGATCGGGCACTTCCCAAGTCGCCCACGATGCCGGTCGGCGCTTTTGGTGAAGGGCGATGCGCCGGGCCATTTCCTCGTCAGACACCGTAGCCGTCGCCACATAGGCATGACGGCCGGGCAGGACCGCAGCGTAGCGCTCGGCAAAGTCGCTCTTTCCGCTCCGGGCCCCGCCCGTTACCAATACGATCTTCGAATTTCCCATCATTTCTTGATTTCCGAATACAGATGGAACACTTCCGGCAACACGATCTTTTCCATGCCGATTTTAATCAGACTGGGAAGAGCCGGCAGGCAGTAGACCTGGCACTGGTGAATGATGCCGGCCGTCGCCCGATAGGCCATGGCCTGAACGCCGCAGACCCGCCGATAGGCAAAATAGGTCATCATCTCGCCAAAGGCCGGGATCGTTTTATCGAAGAGAGCTTCCACGGTCTCGACGGTCACGTCCCTTTTTGCAATCCCCGTACCGCCGCTGGTAATGACCAGGTCGACACTGCATACCCATTCATGGAGATGGCGCTCGATTTCAGCCCGGTCGTCCTTCACGATCTGATAGTCGACGACCTGGTGGCCGTGCTGCGCCAACAGCGACTGAATGAGCAAGCCGTTCGTATCGTCGGAAAAGGTACGGCTGTTGCTGATAGTAAGAATGGCTGCCCGCAACGGGTGTTCTTCTGTTTTTTTGTGATTCAAAGTAAAACCCTCCTAACTCAGGACTCGTACGATGCTGCGATCGAAAAGGGGTCTTGTCCTTCTAAGAGTCCCTGGAGAAAATAAGGAATAAATATTTCGCTGACGACCGACTTGTCGTAGTGCCGCTCTTCATTGCCGTCGGACACGGTGATTCCCTGACCGATTGCCAAGGTCACGGCGCAGTTCGGGCCGCCCGTAGGCAGGATATCGCTGTGAGTCCAAAGGACGGTCGCCTTGTACCGCCACGGATAGGGATCGTCTTCCTCGTCGTCGCAGTCATTGACTTCCGCGGCTACGATGAGGCCGTTGTCCCGGGCCAGTTCCGCCGTATGGAAGACGAACTGCGTATATTCATCTTCCGACGTCGCCGCCGCTTCCGAAATATACAGCAAGGGAAAGTCTTCCCATAAGACGTGTTCTGAAATAAATTCTTCCGTCGGCGCGATATCGGCTTCTTCTTCGACAAAAGACGTATGCAGATTATAGGCCGCACAGATCTCTTCCGCGTTGTCGCCGGCGTTGAGCGGATAGACGTGAAACCCTAATTTTTGAAATCCTTCGGTCACGTGAATATCCAGTCCGTGTTTCGATTCATCTTCCTGCCAAAAGACAAAAGGCAGTCCAATGTATATCACATCCACTATTATCACCTCTATAATTATAGTATTCGACCTAAGCTGTCTAAACTCCTACTTCTACAATATATATTCTTGTATTGTCTGTCAATTCCTATATAATATATTTATAGCCAATACGGCCTTTCTAAAAAGGCCAGAAAGGAAGTATGCCTTATGTTCAAAAAAACGGCCAGTCTTGCCGTCTCCTTCTTGTTTTTGTTGACCCTTTTCGCCTCGGCGAATAATTTTCTCGACAACAATCCCCGCTTCGTCCAGGTCGGCCACGACGATACGACGGAATCGTACATCGATATGAGTACGATCCAGTCCGTCCGCTACGACCCGCCGTACTACATCATCCGGGCGACGGTTGTGACCTACGATTATGCCAACAATACCTTACAAGGATATGATAACAATTTTTTCTACAATTTTAAATCCCAATCGGTAAAAACCCAGACCCTCGGCGACGTCGGCTACGACCCGGCAGGCAATATCCTGTCCACCCTGGCCCTGGCCAATCCGGAAGTCAAGACGACAGACCGCCTCTCGGCCAATGGCAATGCGGCCAACCGGGCGTTCCGGGCCTGCTACAACATGAATTTTTTCCAAGAATAATACACTGAAAAGGATTGATAGTTATGGATCCCATCATCCACATCGTAACCACGGTCGCCACAATCATCTTCATCGGAGCCGTCCTCTACTCCCTGACGTCGGCCCTGCGAAAAAAGCGGCGCAAGGCAAAGTATGAAAAAGACCTGGTAACCAAAGTCCACGTGAAGGTCGACAACCTCCATCAATACGACATTAAGCCGGAAAAAGGCTACTACAAATATCCCCTCGTAGAAAAAGGGAAACTCCGCCGCTTCCCCCAGCACTTTACGGCCGTTTCCATCGAGCTTGCCAATGAACAGCCTTATTCCATCTGTCTCCTGGCCCTGGCCGAATTCGACAAGGGCGAGCTAAAAGACACGCGGTACTTTTACATCCGTCCGCCAGAAAACAACCTGTCGGCCACGGGAGGCCGGCACCGCTGGGAAGATCTGTCCAAAGCCGATGAATTCGGTGAATACTGGCAGGCCGGCCTTGAAAAACTCATCGAAGGCAAGACCCTCGTCGCCCACAACGCCCCCTTCGTCTTCGGCTGCATCACCCACGCCCTTCACATTTACGGCATCAAGGCTCCGTCCTTCCGCTATGCCGATACGATGGAAGCCGCCAAAAAATACTACCATTTCTCGTCCAATAAGATCGACGCCATCTGCGACGAAATGGATATCAAGACGGAAGAAGGCAATCTCCTCAGCAAGGCCATCGGCATCGGGAAATTCTTCCTGGAAGCCAAGAAGGACTATCCCCTCTACCTGCCGTCCCTGACCTATGTCGAAAAGGAACCGACTGCTGACGACCGCAAGGCCGCCTACATCGCCGCCGTCGAACGCGAAGAAGGGACGCCGGAGGAAATGGCCGCCCCGGAACAGCCGGACCTGGCCCTCATCAAAGACCTGGTCGACACGGGCTGCCTCATGACTGGAAAACAGGCCGGCACCTACTATGCCGCCGACAAAGGCCTGACCCTTTTAGAACAGGCCGACTGACATCGAACCTTTTCTCTTATTTTTACACATCAAAAAAGCGCTGTCTTTTACAAGACAACGCTTTTTTATCATACTCAAATAATTCTTATTTGGAGTACAATTCGACGATCAGTGTTTCGTTGATTTCTACAGGGATTTCGTCGCGTTCAGGCATACGGGTAAGAGTGCCTTCAAAGCCATCGAAATTCTTTTCAACGTAGGGAACGTCGAAGGTTTTTAATTCCTGGAAGGATTTTTTGTACATTTCGTTAGAACGGGAATCTTCTTTCAGCGTGATAACCGTGCCAACTTTTACGTGTGCCGACGGAATATCGCAGCGTTTGCCATTGACCAAAATGTGGCCGTGGTTGACCATCTGGCGTGCCTGGCGGATAGAGTTAGCAAAACCGATACGGTATACTAAGTTATCCAAGCGGCATTCCAATAATTTCAGCATGTTCTGGCCCGTTACGCCTTCCATCTTCTTGGCTTTATCATAATAACGGACAAACTGACGTTCGAGCAAATTGTAGTATGCGCGAAGTTTCTGTTTTTCCAATAACTGCGTGCCATATTCAGACATTTTTTTCTGACGCTGATCTTTACGTACGCGTTTTAATGCCTTAGGGTGTCCGTACACATTAACTCCGAACCGGCGACATTCCTTAAAACGCGGGTCTCTCCTCGTTGCCATTTTCTACATCACCTCATATTAGTAATTCAAAAAATAAATTTTGCTCACGCAATGTATTAATGTTACCACAAGGACCCGCAGCCTGTCAAGTGGCTTATGGCCTGTCTTTTCCGACTTCAGTCGAGACCAAGATATTTTTCATCTAAATGCGGGCAGGATACTCCGACCTCTTAGGTCGGGGCGGAATGCCCGCTCACCTCACTTTCTTAAAATA
>OKVI01000257.1_pt1 | contig 50604 bp, 59 predicted proteins | sample 1607001 | NCBI WGS metagenome assembly OKVI01 (sample SAMN03281018, study PRJEB24777) | human gut metagenome | isolation source: fecal sample PR128 from 1 month old male Malay infant, vaginal delivered...
TATCCATCACGCCCTGCCTGCTTTTTAGCTAAACCGGATACCACTTCCGGCGAATTATGCGTATTATCCACAGATGCAGAGAATACAACGACATTTTCAAAACGGAACAGCGTTATGAGTGCAATCGCGCCTGGACTGGTACTCCTCGCCTACCTCTGCGGCTCCATTTCCAGCGCCATTCTGGTATGTCGCCTTGCTGGCCTGCCCGACCCACGCGACAGCGGCTCAGGCAACCCCGGGGCCACTAACGTACTACGAATTGGCGGAAAAGGGGCGGCCGTAGCGGTACTTATTTTTGATGTGCTGAAGGGCATGCTCCCGGTGTGGGGCGCCTGGGCGCTGGGCCTTACGCCGTTCTGGCTGGGGTTAGTGGCGATTGCCGCCTGCGTGGGCCATATCTGGCCAGTCTTCTTTCATTTCCGCGGCGGTAAAGGCGTCGCCACGGCCTTCGGCGCTATCGCCCCCATCGGGCTCGATCTCACCGGGGTGATGGCCGGGACCTGGCTGCTGACCATCCTGCTCAGCGGCTACTCTTCCCTGGGCGCTATCGTCAGCGCGCTGATCGCCCCGTTCTACGTCTGGTGGTTCAAACCGCAGTATACCTTTCCGGTGTCGATGCTCTCCTGCCTGATCCTCCTGCGCCATCACGACAACATTCAGCGTCTGTGGCGTCGCCAGGAGAGCAAAATCTGGACCCGCGTGAAGAAGAAAAAAACGCCAGAGCAGAAGTAATCTCCCCTCCCGGCTCCGCCAGCCGGGGAACTCTCCTGCGCTAATCGCGCCTTTCACCCGCCCTTTTACGCTTCCTCGCCATCAAAGGCGATCATCGCCACATCCTCCTTTTGTAACAATACGTTAGCAGCATGGGAAGGCAAAAGTTGCGCTGGCGGCTGGCGGCGCGGCGCAACCCGATCCGCCGCCTTTTCCGCCGCGCCCAGGCTGCGGATCAGGATATTGACGGCAAAGATTATCCGGGTGAATAATCCGGAGCGGTTATGCCGCTTTCCCCTCGCGCCCGTCGCGACGCTCCGGGTTACGGATGACATAAGCGTTTCGTATGACCGGGATAAACTCCCGCCGATCAATACTCATTGCTGCTGTTTTATCTTGATTTTGCAGGGGCGCAACATTGCACGGCACCGTGTTACCACCACTCAAAAAAGGCTGGCAGGCCACGCTGGATCTCCGCTTTCACCAGGCCGGCGGCAAGACCGTTCTCGCCAGCGCCCAACACGTCGGCCCGCTGACCGTCCAGCGCCCGTTTTACCCGGAAGAAGAGACCTGTCACCTCTATCTGCTTCACCCGCCCGGCGGCATCGTCGGCGGTGATGAGCTGACAATTAGCGCGCACCTTGCCCCCGGCTGCCATACGCTGATAACCATGCCTGGCGCCAGCAAGTTTTACCGCAGCAGCGGCGCGCAAGCGCTAGTTCGCCAGCAGTTGACCCTTGCCCCACAGGCAACCCTGGAGTGGCTCCCGCAGGATGCCATCTTCTTTCCCGGGGCGAATGCCCGGCTGTTCACTACCTTTCATCTTTGCGCCTCCAGCAGGCTGCTGGCCTGGGATCTGCTCTGCCTTGGCCGCCCGGTGATTGGCGAAACCTTCAGCCACGGCACCCTCAGCAACCGGCTGGAGGTATGGGTGGACGATGAGCCGCTGCTGGTCGAGCGCCTGCAGCTGCAGGAGGGAGAGCTCTCCAGCGTCGCCGAACGTCCCTGGGTCGGCACTTTGCTGTGCTATCCGGCTACCGATGCCCTGCTCGACGGGGTGCGCGACGCGCTGGCGCCGCTCGGTCTCTACGCCGGCGCCAGCCTGACCGACCGCCTGCTGACGGTGCGTTTCCTCAGTGACGATAATCTGATTTGCCAGCGGGTGATGCGCGACGTATGGCAGTTTCTGCGCCCTCATCTCACCGGTAAATCTCCCGTACTTCCCCGAATCTGGCTGACTTAAGAGAACGTTATGGAACTGACCCCCCGAGAAAAAGACAAGCTGTTGCTGTTTACCGCCGCGCTGGTGGCGGAGCGTCGCCTGGCCCGCGGCCTGAAGCTCAACTATCCGGAGTCCGTGGCCCTGATCAGCGCCTTTATTATGGAAGGCGCTCGGGACGGCAAAAGCGTGGCCTCGCTGATGGAGGAAGGCCGTCACGTCCTGACCCGCGAGCAGGTGATGGAGGGCGTCCCGGAAATGATCCCGGATATCCAGGTCGAAGCCACCTTCCCGGACGGCTCGAAGCTGGTCACCGTTCACAACCCGATTATCTGAGGTAGCGCCATGATCCCCGGTGAATATCACGTTAAGCCCGGTCAGATAGCCCTGAATACCGGCCGGGCAACCTGTCGCGTGGTCGTTGAGAACCACGGCGATCGGCCGATTCAGGTCGGTTCGCACTACCATTTCGCCGAGGTTAACCCGGCGCTGAAGTTCGACCGTCAGCAGGCCGCCGGCTATCGCCTGAATATCCCGGCGGGCACGGCGGTACGCTTTGAACCCGGCCAGAAACGCGAGGTCGAGCTGGTGGCCTTCGCCGGTCACCGCGCCGTCTTCGGCTTCCGCGGCGAGGTCATGGGCCCTCTGGAGGTAAACGATGAGTAATATTTCACGCCAGGCCTATGCCGATATGTTCGGCCCCACCGTCGGCGACAAGGTGCGCCTGGCGGATACCGAGCTGTGGATCGAGGTGGAGGACGATTTGACCACCTACGGGGAAGAGGTCAAATTCGGCGGCGGCAAAGTGATCCGCGACGGCATGGGCCAGGGACAGATGCTGGCCGCCGACTGTGTCGACCTGGTGCTCACCAACGCGTTGATCGTCGATCACTGGGGGATCGTTAAGGCCGATATCGGCGTGAAGGACGGCCGGATCTTCGCCATCGGCAAAGCCGGCAACCCCGACATCCAGCCCAACGTCACCATCCCCATCGGCGCCGCGACGGAAGTGATTGCCGCCGAAGGAAAAATTGTCACCGCCGGCGGGATCGATACCCATATTCACTGGATCTGTCCGCAGCAGGCGGAAGAGGCGCTGGTCTCCGGCGTGACCACCATGGTCGGCGGCGGCACCGGCCCGGCCGCGGGCACCCATGCCACCACCTGCACCCCGGGCCCGTGGTATATCTCACGCATGCTGCAGGCGGCCGACAGCCTGCCGGTCAATATCGGCCTGCTGGGCAAGGGCAACGTTTCTCAGCCGGATGCCCTTCGCGAGCAGGTGGCGGCGGGCGTTATTGGCCTGAAGATCCATGAGGACTGGGGCGCCACCCCGGCGGCGATCGACTGTGCGTTAACCGTCGCCGATGAAATGGACATCCAGGTCGCCCTGCACAGCGACACCCTGAATGAATCCGGATTTGTGGAAGACACCCTCGCCGCCATCGGCGGGCGCACCATCCACACCTTCCATACCGAAGGGGCCGGCGGCGGCCATGCGCCGGACATCATCACCGCCTGCGCCCACCCGAACATTTTGCCGTCGTCCACCAACCCAACGCTGCCCTACACCCTCAACACCATCGATGAACATCTCGATATGCTGATGGTCTGCCACCATCTGGACCCGGACATCGCCGAGGACGTGGCCTTTGCCGAGTCGCGCATTCGCCGGGAAACCATCGCTGCGGAAGACGTGCTGCACGATCTCGGCGCCTTCTCGCTCACCTCCTCCGATTCGCAGGCCATGGGCCGCGTCGGGGAAGTGATTCTCCGCACCTGGCAGGTGGCGCATCGCATGAAGGTGCAGCGCGGAGCGCTGGCGGAGGAGACCGGGGATAACGACAACTTCCGCGTGAAGCGCTACATCGCCAAATACACCATCAACCCGGCGCTGACCCACGGCATCGCACACGAAGTCGGATCCATTGAGGTGGGTAAGCTGGCTGACCTCGTGGTCTGGTCGCCAGCCTTCTTCGGCGTGAAACCGGCCACCGTGATCAAAGGCGGCATGATCGCCATCGCGCCGATGGGCGATATCAATGCCTCTATTCCGACCCCGCAGCCGGTGCACTACCGCCCGATGTTTGGCGCGCTGGGCAGCGCCCGCCATCACTGCCGCCTCACCTTCCTGTCGCAGGCGGCGGCAGCCAATGGCGTTGCCGAGCGGCTGAACCTGCGCAGCGCGATCGCCGTGGTGAAAGGCTGCCGTACGGTGCAGAAAGCCGACATGGTGCACAACAGCCTGCAGCCTAACATCACCGTCGACGCCCAGACCTATGAGGTGCGGGTGGATGGCGAACTTATCACCAGCGAGCCGGCAGACGTTCTGCCGATGGCGCAACGATATTTTCTGTTTTAAGGAGAGCGGATGCTTTATTTAACTCAACGTCTGGAGATCCCCGCCGCCGCGACCGCCAGCGTTACGCTGCCGATTGATGTTCGCGTCAAAAGCCGGGTTAAGGTCACCCTCAACGATGGCCGGGAAGCCGGCCTGCTGCTGCCCCGCGGCCTGCTGCTGCGCGGCGGCGATGTGCTCAGCAACGAAGAAGGCACCGAGTTTGTGCAGGTGATTGCCGCTGATGAAGGGGTGTCGGTAGTGCGCTGCGACGATCCGTTTATGCTGGCGAAGGCCTGCTACCACCTCGGCAACCGTCACGTGCCGCTGCAGATCATGCCGGGCGAGCTGCGCTACCATCACGATCACGTGCTGGACGATATGCTGCGCCAGTTCGGCCTGACGGTGACCTTTGGCCAGCTGCCGTTCGAGCCGGAAGCCGGCGCTTACGCCAGCGAGAGCCACGGTCATCATCATGCTCATCATGACCACCACGCTCACAGCCACTAGCATGTCGACAGCGGAACAACGCCTGCGGCTGATGCAGCTGGCCAGCAGCAACCTGCCGGTAGGGGGTTACAGCTGGTCCCAGGGGCTGGAGTGGGCTGTGGAAGCCGGCTGGGTGCCGGACGTCGCGGCCTTCGAGCGCTGGCAGCGACGCCAGATGACGGAAGGCTTTTTTACCGTTGACCTGCCGCTGTTCGCCCGCCTGTACCGCGCCTGCGAACAAGGCGATATCGCTGCGGCCCAGCGCTGGACCGCCTATCTGCTGGCCTGCCGGGAAACTCGTGAACTGCGGGAGGAAGAGCGCAACCGCGGCGCGGCGTTTGCCCGTCTGCTGAGCGACTGGCAGCCGGACTGTCCGCCGCCGTGGCGCTCGCTGTGCCAGCAAAGTCAGCTCGCCGGGATGGCCTGGCTCGGCGTGCGCTGGCGTATCGCCCTGCCCGAGATGGCCCTCAGCCTGGGCTACAGCTGGATTGAGAGCGCCGTGATGGCCGGCGTCAAGCTGGTCCCCTTCGGCCAGCAGGCCGCCCAGCAGCTGATTTTACGTCTTTGTGACCACTACGCGGCCAAGATGCCCCGCGCGCTGGCCGCGCCGGACGGCGATATCGGATCGGCCACCCCGCTCGCCGCCATCGCCTCTGCCCGGCATGAAACCCAATACTCTCGATTATTCCGTTCCTAGGAGAAGCCATGAACTCTTATAAACACCCGCTGCGCGTCGGCGTCGGCGGCCCGGTCGGCTCCGGTAAAACCGCTCTGCTGGAAGCGCTGTGTAAAGCGATGCGCGATACCTGGCAGCTGGCGGTGGTCACTAACGACATCTATACCAAAGAAGATCAGCGCATCCTCACCGAAGCGGGCGCGCTGGCGCCTGAACGCATCGTCGGTGTGGAAACCGGCGGCTGCCCGCATACGGCGATCCGCGAAGATGCCTCAATGAACCTCGCCGCCGTGGAAGCGCTGAGTGAAAAGTTCGGTAACCTCGACCTTATCTTCGTGGAAAGCGGCGGCGATAACCTGAGCGCCACCTTCAGCCCGGAGCTGGCGGATCTGACCATCTACGTCATCGATGTGGCCGAAGGGGAGAAGATCCCGCGCAAAGGCGGACCGGGGATCACCAAATCCGATTTCCTGGTGATCAATAAAACCGACCTTGCCCCCTATGTGGGCGCGTCGCTGGAGGTGATGGCGAGCGATACCCAGCGTATGCGCGGCGATCGCCCATGGACCTTCACCAATCTGAAGCAGGGCGACGGCCTGAGCACCATTATCGCCTTCCTCGAAGACAAAGGCATGCTTGGCAAATAGGCCTGTTGCACCAGCCGGGCGCAAGCGCGTCCGGATGGTGCAGCCTCTGCTCTCTCTTTATATCATCCTGCCTCCACCTCCGCGCCACGCCTGCCCTGCAATATGGCATAAGGTTTGCTAATTCAAGTCATGCCTAACCATTAAGGAATGACTATGTCATCACTGGATCTTAACCCTGAATTACCCGCGACAACGCGGACTTCCGGCTCCCGGGAAACCTTAGAAGATTACACCTTACGTTACGCCCCGCTGAGCTTCCGCCGCTGGGGTCCGGGCGTCGTCGCGGTCACCGCGCTGGGCGGCATCGCCTATCTGGCCGACTTTTCCATCGGCGCCAGCATCGGTATGGCCTGGGGCACCAGCAACGCCATCTATTCGATCCTGGTGGCGGCGCTGGTGATCTTCCTCACCGGCATTCCGCTGGCGATCACCGCCGCGCGCTACAACATTGACCTTGACCTGATCACCCGCAGCGCCGGCTTCGGCTATTTCGGCTCGGTGATCACCAGCATTATTTTTGCCGGCTTCACCTTTATCTTCTTCGCCCTCGAAGGCTCGATCATGGCCCAGGGGCTGCTGGTGGGCCTCGGGATCCCGCTGTGGATGGGGTATCTGATCGCCACCCTGATGGTGCTCCCGCTGGTGGTCTATGGCATGAAAGCTCTGACCCGCCTGCAGGTGTGGACCACGCCGCTGTGGCTGGTGCTGATGGTGGTGCCGGTGGTGTGGCTGATTGTCAAAGATCCGCAGCTGGTGGACGGCTTCCTGCATTTCGCCGGTAAAAACAGCGCGTCGACGGTGGATATCACCGCCATCATGCTCGGCGCCGGGGTATGCCTGTCGCTGATCATGCAGATTGGCGAGCAAATTGATTACCTGCGCTTTATGCCGCCTAAGACCGCGGAGAACCGTAAAAGCTGGTGGCTGGCGGTCTTTTCCGCCGGCCCGGGCTGGGTGGTGTTAGGCGCGATCAAACAGATCATCGGCGCCTTCCTCGGCTTCTATCTGTTGACCCGTTTCCCGGCGGTGCACAATACCGAACCGGTGCAGCAGTTCGTCAGCGTCTTCGATAACCTGGTGCCCGGCTGGCTGGCCCTGACGCTGGCGGTGGTGCTGGTGGTGATCTCGCAGATCAAAATTAACGTCACCAATGCCTACTCCGGCTCGCTGGCGTGGACCAGCGCCTGGACCCGCACCACCAAACGCTATCCGGGACGGATTATTTTTGTGGTGGTCAACCTGGCGATTGCCCTGGCGCTGATGGAGGGCGATATGTTCAGCGCCCTGTCGTGGATCCTCGGCTTTTACTCCAACTTCGCCATCGCCTGGGTCGTGGTGGTGGCGACCGACATCACCTTTAATAAAGGCTTGCTCAAGCTGGCGCCGGCGCAGCCGGAGTATCGTCGCGGCATGATCTACAACGTTAACCCGGTGGGCGTGGTCTCCTTTGGTCTGGCCGCCGGGCTGTCGATCTGCGCCTTCTTCGGTCTGCTGGGGGCGACGCTGGCGCCGTTCTCGCCGCTGATTGCGCTGGTCGTTGCCTTTGTCATGACCCCGCTGATGGGGCTCCTTACCCGCGGGCGCTACTATATTAAGCAGGTGGATGACGGCATCGCCGAGCCGCGCTATGACGCGGCGGGGAACGCCTCCACCACCGTGTATCAATGCGTTAGCTGTGAGGAAGAGTACGAGCGCCCGGACGTGATGCACTCGCACAAGCATCAGGGAGCCATCTGCTCGCTGTGTAAAAGTATGGAGTAGTCAGGAAGGCAGGCCGACGTGACGTCGGCCTGTTTCAGGATGCGTTAGGCGGCAGGCAGCTCGGCCAGCGGCCAGCGCGGGCGAACCGTCACGCCGAGCTCGGCTTTGGCGCCGGTTTGCAGACGCACCATGCCGGCGTAGGCGATCATCGCGCCGTTGTCAGTACAGAACTCAGGGCGAGCGTAGAACACCTCGCCGCCGCGTTTTTGCATCATCTCCGCCAGCTTCGCCCGCAGGGTACGGTTGGCGCTCACGCCTCCCGCCATCACCAGACGCTTAAAGCCGGTTTGCTCCAGCGCGCGGCGACATTTAATCATCAGCGTATCGACGACCGCATCCTCAAACGCCCGGGCGATGTCGGCGCGGGTTTGCTCATCGTCGCCGTTGCTGCGAATGGTGTTGGCGGCGAAGGTCTTCAGGCCGGAGAAGCTGAAGTCCAGCCCCGGACGGTCGGTCATCGGCCGCGGGAAGACAAAGCGGCCTTCGGTGCCCTGGGACGCCATTTTCGACAGCATCGGCCCGCCGGGATAATCCAGTCCCAGCAGCTTCGCCGTCTTATCAAAGGCTTCGCCCGCCGCATCGTCAATCGACTCGCCCAGCAGTTCATACTGACCAATACCGGTGACGCTAATCAACTGGGTGTGGCCGCCGGAAACCAGCAGCGCGACGAACGGGAACGCCGGCGGATTATCTTCCAGCATCGGCGCCAGCAGATGCCCTTCCATATGGTGTACCGGGATCGCCGGCACGTTCCAGGCGAAGGCCAGCGCCCGGCCAACGGTCGCCCCGACCAGCAGCGCGCCGACCAGGCCTGGACCCGCCGTATAGGCGACGGCGTCGATATCTTTCGCCGTCAGACCGGCTTCTTTCAGCGCCGCCTGGATCAGCGGCACCGTTTTGCGCACGTGGTCGCGCGATGCCAGCTCCGGCACCACGCCGCCGTAATCCGCATGCAGTTTCACCTGACTATACAATTGGTTGGCTAACAGACCTTGCTGGTCGTCATAAATCGCGATGCCGGTTTCATCGCAGGATGTTTCAATGCCCAGTACACGCATGAGTTGTTTTACCTCGCTTCAATACCGCGCAGTGTAGGTCCAATGACCGGCGATGTAAAACTTTGCTCACCCCTGGTGCTCTCTTCGTGTATACTCCTCACCCTTATAAAAGTCCCTTTCAAAAAAGGCGCCGGTGCTTTACAAAGCAGCAGTAGTTGCAGTAAAATTCCGCACCATTTTGAAATAAGCTGGCATTGCGGCCAGCGGCAAACCGAATTAATCAAAGGTGAGAGGCACATGCCGGTAATTAAAGTACGTGAAAACGAGCCGTTCGACGTAGCTCTGCGTCGCTTCAAGCGTTCCTGCGAAAAAGCAGGTGTTCTGGCGGAAGTTCGTCGTCGTGAGTTCTATGAAAAACCGACTACCGAACGTAAGCGCGCTAAAGCTTCTGCAGTGAAACGTCACGCGAAGAAACTGGCTCGCGAAAACGCACGCCGTACTCGTCTGTACTAATCTGTTGAGAGCGACGCTCTCAATTCAGACCGAGTTGTAGTTGTAAGGCCGTGCTTCCGAAAGGAATGCGCGGCTTATTTTCGTTTATAGTCATCAGAAATAACGGGGCTTATGGCTGGACGAATTCCACGTGTATTTATTAGCGATCTGCTTGCCAGAACCGACATCGTCGATCTGATCGATGCGCGGGTAAAGCTGAAAAAGCAGGGCAAAAATTTTCACGCGTGCTGTCCGTTCCATAACGAAAAAACCCCCTCTTTCACCGTCAACGGTGAAAAACAGTTTTACCACTGCTTCGGCTGCGGGGCGCACGGCAATGCTATCGACTTCCTGATGAACTACGACAAGCTCGAGTTCGTGGAAACGGTCGAAGAGCTGGCCGCCATGCACAACCTCGAAGTGCCTTATGAAGCAGGCAACGGACCCAGCCAGATAGAGCGCCATCAACGGCAGAACCTCTACCAGTTACTGGATGGTCTGAATGCGTTTTATCAACAGTCTCTGATGCAGCCCGCCGCCGATCCTGCGCGCCAGTACCTGGCGAAACGGGGGTTAAGCAGCGAGGTGATTACGCGCTTTGCCATCGGCTATGCTCCCCCAGGTTGGGATAACGTTTTAAAACGGTTTGGCGGCAATCAGGAAAACCGCCAGTCGCTTATTGATGCCGGCATGCTGGTCACCAACGATCAGGGACGCAGTTACGACCGCTTCCGCGAACGGGTGATGTTCCCCATCCGCGATAAGCGAGGCCGGGTGATTGGGTTTGGCGGACGGGTGCTGGGCGATGCCCTGCCGAAGTATCTGAACTCCCCGGAAACCGACATATTCCATAAAGGCCGCCAGCTGTATGGCCTGTATGAAGCGCAGCAGGATAACCCCGAACCACCGCGTTTGCTGGTTGTCGAAGGGTATATGGACGTCGTGGCGCTGGCGCAGTACGACATTAATTATGCCGTGGCCTCGCTGGGTACCTCGACCACGGCCGACCATATCCAGCTGCTGTTCCGGGTGACGAATAACGTCATCTGCTGCTACGACGGCGACCGGGCCGGCCGCGATGCCGCCTGGCGCGCGCTGGAGACGGCGCTGCCGTACATGACCGATGGTCGCCAGCTACGCTTTATGTTTCTGCCTGACGGCGAAGACCCGGATACGCTGGTGCGTAAAGAGGGCAAAGCGGCGTTCGAGGCGCGGATGGAGCAGGCTCAGCCGCTCTCCACGTTCTTGTTTAACAGCCTGCTGCCGCAGGTCGATCTGAGTACTCCGGACGGGCGCGCGCAGCTGAGCACGCTGGCGCTGCCGCTGATAACCCAGGTCCCGGGCGAAACGCTGCGCATCTATTTGCGTCAGGAGTTGGGCAATAAGCTGGGCATTTTAGATGACGCGCAGCTTGAACGATTAATGCCAAAACAGGCGGAAAATGGCGCGCCGCGTCCCGCACCGCAGCTAAAACGCACGACCATGCGTATACTGATAGGACTGCTGGTGCAAAACCCGGATCTGGCGCCGTTAGTCCCGCCGCTGGAGGGACTGGACTCGCGCAAAATGCCGGGACTGAGCCTGTTCAGCGAACTGGTGAAGAGCTGTCTGGCCCAGCCTGGTCTGACAACCGGGCAACTTTTAGAGCAATATCGCGGCACAAAAGAGGCGGCAACCCTTGAAAAACTGTCGATGTGGGACGATATAGCAGATAAAGACATCGCTGAACAAACCTTCACCGACTCGCTCAACCATATGTTTGATTCACTGCTGGAACTGCGACAGGAAGAGTTGATAGCTCGCGATCGCACACACGGTTTAAGCAGTGAAGAACGCCGGGAGCTCTGGACCATCAGCCAGGAGCTGGCGAAAAAATAAATGACAGACAATATCCTTCACGTTGTATCAAAGCAGTAAGAAAACGCAGAACAACGTGAAGGAAAAGTATTTAACGGCTTAAGTGCCGAGTATCGATCGGGAAGCCCCCGACAGCCGCGCAGAGGCGCAGCGGCAATAATATAAGTACGCCCTCGCTTTAAATGTCGACAGCCCGTCTGCCGACACCAATCAAACGAATTAAGTGTGGATACCGTCTTATGGAGCAAAACCCGCAGTCACAGCTGAAGCTTCTTGTCCAACGTGGTAAGGAGCAAGGCTATCTGACCTATGCCGAGGTCAATGACCATCTGCCGGAAGATATCGTCGATTCCGATCAGATCGAAGACATCATCCAAATGATCAACGACATGGGTATTCAGGTGATGGAAGAAGCACCGGATGCCGATGATCTGATGCTTGCCGAAAACACCGCGGATGAAGATGCTGCCGAAGCCGCCGCGCAGGTGCTCTCCAGCGTGGAATCCGAAATCGGGCGCACGACCGACCCGGTGCGTATGTACATGCGTGAAATGGGTACCGTAGAGCTGCTGACCCGTGAAGGCGAAATTGACATCGCCAAACGCATCGAAGACGGCATCAATCAGGTGCAGTGCTCCGTTGCCGAATATCCGGAAGCGATCACCTACCTGCTTGAGCAGTACGACCGCGTTGAAGCGGAAGAAGCCCGTCTGTCCGATCTGATCACCGGTTTCGTCGATCCGAACGCCGAAGAAGATATGGCGCCAACCGCCACCCACGTTGGCTCCGAGCTGTCTCAGGAAGAGATGGATGACGACGAAGACGAAGACGAAGATGAAGACGCCGACGACAACAGCGATGACGACAACAGCATCGACCCAGAGCTGGCCCGTGAGAAATTCGCCGAGCTGCGTACCCAGTACGAGCTGACGCGCGACACCATCAAAGCCAAAGGTCGTAGCCATGCCGCCGCCCAGGAAGAGATCCTGAAGCTGTCTGAAGTCTTCAAGCAGTTCCGCCTGGTGCCGAAGCAGTTCGATTACCTGGTCAACAGCATGCGCAGCATGATGGATCGCGTTCGTACTCAGGAACGTATCATCATGAAGCTGTGCGTTGAGCAGTGCAAAATGCCGAAGAAAAACTTCATCACCCTGTTCACCGGCAACGAAACCAGCGAAACCTGGTTCAACGCCGCGGTGGCAATGAACAAGCCGTGGTCTGAGAAGCTGCTGGAAGTGAAAGAAGATGTGCAGCGCGGCCTGCAGAAGCTGCAGCAGATTGAAGAAGAGACCGGCCTGACCATCGAGCAGGTTAAAGATATCAATCGTCGCATGTCCATCGGCGAAGCGAAAGCCCGTCGTGCGAAGAAAGAGATGGTTGAAGCGAACCTGCGTCTGGTTATCTCTATCGCCAAGAAATACACCAACCGCGGTCTGCAGTTCCTCGACCTGATTCAGGAAGGCAACATCGGTCTGATGAAAGCGGTCGATAAGTTCGAATACCGTCGCGGCTACAAGTTCTCGACCTACGCCACCTGGTGGATCCGTCAGGCCATCACCCGCTCTATCGCGGATCAGGCGCGCACCATCCGTATTCCGGTGCATATGATTGAGACTATCAACAAGCTCAACCGTATCTCCCGTCAGATGCTGCAGGAGATGGGCCGTGAACCGACCCCGGAAGAGCTGGCTGAGCGTATGCTGATGCCGGAAGACAAAATCCGTAAAGTGCTGAAGATCGCCAAAGAGCCTATCTCCATGGAAACGCCGATCGGCGACGATGAAGATTCGCATCTGGGGGATTTCATCGAGGATACCACCCTCGAGCTGCCGCTGGATTCTGCGACCACCGAGAGCCTGCGCGCGGCAACGCATGACGTGCTGGCCGGCCTCACCGCTCGTGAAGCGAAAGTGCTGCGTATGCGTTTCGGTATCGACATGAACACCGACCACACGCTGGAAGAAGTGGGTAAACAGTTCGACGTTACCCGCGAACGTATCCGTCAGATCGAAGCGAAGGCGCTGCGTAAACTGCGCCACCCGAGCCGTTCTGAAGTGCTGCGTAGCTTCCTCGACGATTAATCGTCGCGGGGCATCGTCTACAGCCTGTTAAAAAGCTCCCTGCGGGGAGCTTTTTTTATGGCGTTCAGGTGGCCATCCCGGGAAAGTCGCCTCTCTCCGCTACTGGCCGCGGGTTGCCAGGGCATCGTCCAGTTCACGATAGGCCGCCACCAGCTTATCGAGCGTCGCCCGGTTTAAGCCGCTGGGATTAGGCAGCACCCACACTTGGGTCGTCCCGATGGTCATGGCCTGTTTCCCCCACTTCGCGCCGCGCTGGTTAAAGGCCAGCTCGAAGGCCTGCTTGCCGAGCACCGCCAGCGCCTGCGGCTGATACTCCTCAATCTTCCGCACCAGCTCACGGCCGCCGCTGCGTAACTCCTGCAAGGCGACCTCGCTGGCCTGCACCGTCGGACGCTCTACCAGCATGGTGATGCCGCAGCGCGTATCCAGCAGCTGCAGCTCCTCTTCCGGCCTGAGCTGCCGATCGGTGAACCCGGCCTGATGGATGACCTTCCAGAAGCGATTGCCAGGATGGGCAAAATGAAAGCCGGTATGGGCGGAGGACTTCCCCGGGTTGATACCGCAAAAGACAACGCGCAGGCCCGGCGCAAGGATATCGCTAATCATGTTTTCTCCGGCTGTATGGCTAAAACATGATTATAAAGGATTGAAAATGCATTGTTTATAAAAACAGCAGCTGCGCGCTTTACGCTGGATTGCAATCGCCAGTTACTTTATAATCCCTCGCCACGGCCCCTTAGCTCAGTGGTTAGAGCAGGCGACTCATAATCGCTTGGTCGTTGGTTCAAACCCAACAGGGGCCACCAAATTTTAGCTTTAAAATCATATAATTAAGCCACTCATAAGAGTGGCTTTTTTGTTTGCTGTTATCATCGTGTCGCAAAAGTGTCGCGTTGTTTTTGTGATTATGGTTTTGTATAGAACCTACTCGATCTTTTTCAACTATAAAAAAACCCGCACTAAGCGGGTCATATCTACAGCCACAATGTTCTTTGCCCGCCTGTTGAGGGGTGTGGAGGTGCGGGGATAATCACACCAGGAGTTACAATAAATCGCTCAACAGATTCCATAGTCACAAATGTGCAACTGCAATTTATGTTTGTACATTGGTGGTAACGTTCTTTAGTATTTTCGCTTAGATAACGACTGGTGCGCGCATGTGCCGCGTGCTGGCATTTTGGACAATGAAACATAGCTCACCCACCACTAGCTTTAAGTGAGCAAAAGATACACCATAATTCATATTATGGGAATATTTTCACACTACTGAATGAAAGGATTCTCAATGACAGCTATCAAATCTTTATTTTTAAGCACCGCACTTTTAGTTTCTTTTAGTGCGTTGGCTAGTGATGCTGATATCAGCACGTTGAAAAAGGAATTAAAGGTCTTTCAACCTACAGATATTACCAAGAAAAATAATGACATAACTGTAGTTATACCAGCAAAAAACATCACTCGTGAAGCCTATGAAGCGCTCATAACTAATGGGTTATGCACACCGATATGGACAAAAGATACCCCTTCTTCATTCCTTAATGGTATCAATACCTTTACCGTTGTTAACCAATTTAAAGCTTTTGGCTATACATTAGATTCCCCATTGTCAACTTGCAAAGAAATGGGCAATCTTATGCCAGAGCCAGCAAAAGTATTAATGTATTCAAAAACAAAAAGTTACACTAGTAGCTAGTCATTAAAAAACCCGCCACAAGCGGGTTTTTTAATATACGAGTCTTCCTCAGCTGCTTTCAGATTCGTACTCAACATCCGACAATTTCACCTCAAGCTCTAGGCTCGTCGTAAAGCCGCTTTTACTCAGGTAGTGCATAACTTTAGTGATCGTCCAAGATTGCTCGTCTATGACGCGCTTAAACCCTTTAACCTGTACCGGCGTCTCAGGGTAAAGATCAGCCCGCCCCATCGCCAGCCTGATTGAAAACTCAGCAACGCCACGTTGCAGTTTGTCCCATTTTGCCTGGGCAGCTCGCATCGCCTGCGCTTTGGTTGAAAAAATTGTCGTCAGGGCGAACACGTTGTCATCCTCGCCGACCATGTATTCACCTTCCCTGGCTTCCGGCGTCTTCACCTCTTTTTTCTTTGTTACCGGTTTGGCTTTGGGATGCTGTAGTGCACGTAAATGCTGTTCTTTCGGTTTCCGCTTTAACGTCACCTTTTGCTTTTGTGGTTTCGGGTCTTTGGTGTGCAACCATTTTGCCGTTACACCGGTATATGCCCCACGGTCGGCAATCGAAAACTGATGCCTGTCCCCATCGCTGCGGGTGATAGTGACTTGCGGAATAGCCTTCCCGCTGGCTGTTAACCCACGACCAGCTTTCAGAAAAAGCAACTTTCCCGCTTTTACCGAAACCTCACCGCCGTTTCGCTCGGCGAGACGAGTCAAAAATTTAGCATCCGATTCCTGTGACTGGTCGATATGCGGGATTTTAATTCCCGCCAGTTCAGGTATGACTCTCGATGTTAGTTTGTTACGCGTCGCTATCGCCGCCACAATTTCGCCTAAAGTCTTGTCATGCCATGACTCTTCTCGCCTGGAATTTAACGTTCCCCGAAAATCGGCACTACGGGCACGAATTGTCACGCTATCCGGTGCGCCATGATGCTCAACCTCATCGACAGTGAAAGAGCCCTTGTTAATTAACGCAAACCCTTTCCATCCCAGATAAAGTGTCAGCACAGCACCACGTAACGGCAACTCGACAAGCCCGTCAGCGTCATCGAGCTCGATATCAAGCTGGTCTGCCTCAAATCCGCGGTTATCGGTCATCGTCAGACTCATTAAGCGGTTACTGATATTGCCGGTAATATCTTTGCTGTCGAGCATCAGCATAAAATCGGGCGTCAGGACGCCACCCGCATTGAGATTCATCATATCCAGCATCAGCTAATCCCCACCATGCCGGCCACTGACGAAGCCATATTACCCGCCTTGCCAATAAGTGCATTGGCCTGTTCGCCAATATCGCCATACAGCGCCGCGAGTGATTCATCCACGCGGGTGAGCGTCAGCGTGAAATCAATTTTTCTCGCCGTGCCGTCAGCAAAAAACAGGCTCCCTGTCTCGCTGATATTATTGATGACGTACATACCGTAAATAGTGCCGGTGCCATCCAGCAACGGCCAGGCGCGCCCTTCGTCAGCCATTAAACGAATAGCTGTCATCGTCAACTTTCCACCGGTGAGCTCCGGGTATAACACACCGGCCAGGGTAATTCTTTCTTCCCCCGGCCCCAGATACTGGAAAGAATCCCGTTTACCTACGCGTGAGTTTGACGGCCACAGATATTCGGCATCGCGTTGCATCGTCTGGTGTGGCAACGTCTGGCGCATAAAAACAAACATACCGAGTGCAAGCATCATTTCTCGTTACCTCCTGTCAGTCGTGGATCATGCTGGCCCGCTGACGAGCACGCTTGTCACGCTCAAACTTTTCGAGCGCATCCTGTAGTTGACGATCGAGCTGCGTGCCGCTCCCGCTACCATCAACGGAAATGTGATACTCGCTTTTACTCTGGTCGATGTAAGAACGCCCGGCGGGTGCGGTGACAGGTTGGTATGCCTGATAGCCGCTATAAGTACTGGTAGCCGGGATATAAGTGTTACCCTGCGTGGCTGCGTTTGCTTTCGCGGCAGTCTGGTCAAGCGTACTGGACTCTTTGTTGATTATGCCGAGCTTCTCAAGTACCCAATCAATACCGCTGCGCAGCTTATTGAATGCTGTAAGCGGTAAAGTAAGAGCGTCAGCCAGGCGCTGACCAAACAACACACCGGCATCTCGGAAACTGTTTAACGTTTCCTGTGATGATTTAACCGGCGCAATCAGATTGTTAAACCAGTCCCATGCGGCTTTAAGTTTTCCACCTAGCCAGTCAAACATCGGTTTAAGCGGTGCAAATAGTTCTGCTACTGGCGCAAAGACCTTACGCAATCCTTCCATCACGCCGCCAAAAAATGCGCTGATGGGCTCCCAATATTTACGAATGAGCAATGCCCCGGCGACAATCGCAGCCACAACAGCGACAACCGGCCAGGAAATCGCACCAATAGCGGTAATGATGCCTCCGGCCACCGTTGTAAATACGGTACCGAGTGCCGTCGCAGCGGCGATGATGGCATTTACACCGGTTATCACCGGCCAGGCAATCAGTCCAATAGCCCCAATCATCCCCACGACCCCGATCGCCACAGCGGTAATCACTCCAAGCGTCTGCGCGAGCTCTTTATTTCGCTGGATCCACTTATCAAGTTTGAGAACGTAGCCAGTAGCGGTTTGCACCAGTTTGCGTAAGGAGGACTCCTGCTGGTCAAAAAGGTCAGTACCTACAGCCTCATATGCCGACTGAAACTCTTTAAAGTCGCCGCCGAGGTTATTTTGCATGACCTTAACCAGCTCATCGGTCTTACCATCTGAGGCCATAAAGGCCGCGGTTAACTTGTCCAATTTTCCACTTGAGGCTGCTTGTATCAATACGTTTGACGACTTAAGGGCTTCCTCACCAAAAATTGTTTTTAGATATTCCCCCCTCTGGCTGCTACCAAGTTTATTTCTGTTAAAGCTGACATCTATTTCTTTCAGAATACTAAAGATTGGCCGCATATCTCCTTTACTATCAGCCGTTTTAACTCCTAGTTCTTTTAATGCTTCCCACGCATTTCCTGTAGGTGCCTGAAGACGACTAACCACAGCACTGCTACCAGTACCGGCCATAGATCCAGTGATGTTGTTATCATGAAGCACCCCGGTCATTGCTGCCGCTTGCTCCAAGCTCACTCCAGCAGTCCTAGCAACAGGAGCGAGGTATGTCAGGGCATCGCTCAACCCCTGAAAATCTGCGGCCGATTTATTCATCGTTGCTGAAAGCACATCACCAATGCGGGCTACCCGGTCATTTGATAGTTGAAATGCGTTTTTGGTACCAAGTAAAAGCTGAGCGTTTTCCTCCATCGTGCGTCGGTTAGCCAATGCCATGTTTAAAGTTACTGGCGTCGCGGCTAGAATTGCCGCCACATCGCCACCGGCTTTTGCAATAATTATCTGTGACCCGGCAGCATCATCGGCAGAGGCGGCAGTATTGTCGCCCAGCAGTCGGGCCTGCTTTCGCAACGCAGTCATTTCTGCGGAGTCTTTCGCCACGCCGAGTACAGCCTGTAACTCGGAGTTTTTCTGCGCAAAATCATAACCCGGTTTCATCAGTGCAACACCGGCCAGCGTGCCTGTCGTCGCCATACCGACACCGGCGGCACCCATTGCGGCCGCATTTCCGGCCAGCTCTTTACCAGCCTGATATCTCTGCTTAACCGCATTGAGCTTTGCCTGTTGCGCGCTGACCCGCGCCAGCGCTTCACGCTGACGATTGAGCTGTGCTGTCGTTTCGCTAATGTTGGTTTTTAACCGGCGTTCATCCGCGGCCAGGGTACGGGTATTAATTCCCGCCTGGCTGAGTTCCTGCCGCTGGCGCTGTACAGCCTGCCGTAAGCTGTTGTGTTTAAGCTGTAGCGCGGCGGCGCTTTTTCGTGCCGCGTCCATCGCCTGCGCCTGCGCGCGGGTAGGCTGCTCCGTATTTTTGAACTGGATCGCCAGCGCGGCGGCTTCCTGTTTAGCTTTCTTCAGCTCCTGACCGGTAACGGCGAGTTGCGCGCTGGCCTTGCGAAATCCGTCAATACGGGATGCCTGACCGTTAAGCTCACGCAATGATTTTTGAGTGTCCCGGATATCACCAGACAGCGTTTTACTCGCTGTCTGGATGGTTTTAAACGGGCGGGTCGCCTGGTCAACAGCCTTGAGTAAAACCTGCAATTTAACGTCGTTACTCATTCGTGTTTCCGCTTCGCTGTAGCGCCTTTTCGCGCCAGGTGGTGAGCTCGGTCAGGCTCATGGGATATAACTCTGATGGCGGCCAGTGAAAAATCACCGCGATATCCGCCATCAGGTCATCGACCGACATGTCTTTCGGGAAATTTAATCCGCCAAACTCGGCGACAAAAAACCGATCACCTTTGTTGCCAGCGCCATCAGGTCGGGTAAATCCATCATGACGACATCCGATTCGGTAAGAGACGGACTGGTCATACGCGGCAGCACTTTAATCAGGGCATCCACTTCAGAGCGCGCAACGTCGGCCAGGCTGACACCGCGCAGGGTTCCGGCGTTAGGCTTCATCAGGGTGATTTTTTCGATGACCTGCTCGCCGCGTTTGATGGGGTTTTCCAGGGTGACGATGTTTTCTTTGCTCATGAGTTTCTCACTATTTACGGATTCGGGGTTAACCGGCCAGACATGCTGGCCGGGGAAAAATTACAGGCCGATATTGCGGCGGTGCTGGTCGAGTCGGTCGACGCCGTTCACCTTCTCAATCATGTTGAGGACGTCGATTTCTACCAGCTCTTTACCGTTCATGGTCAGCTTGTAGTACGTGCAGACCAGCGATAATTTGCTGCTGGTATCCTCGCCCTGTTTGCTCTCGCCGTTATCGACTTCCTTCACCTTGAAACGGGTCTCAACTTCCACCGCCACGGTTTCGCCGGTATCGTCCCGCTGGTAAGAGCCTGCATAGCGCAGTAGCGTCCCGGTACCGACGGCACCATAAAGCGACCAGATCGCATCATCAGGGAAGCCGCCGAGGGAAATCTCCATCGCCAGCGCGTCATCGTCGAGGCCGAAATCGACAGGGGCTGAGCCTGACATCCCGCCGCCCCGGTAATTTTCCAGCTTACGGGTCAGCTTAGGCAGGGTGACGGACTCGATAACGCCGAGATAGCTGACGCCATCCAGAAATGTGTTCAGATATTTGAGCTTGCGCGGCATTGCCATTGGTCAGGGCTCCTTAATTGCTGTTAACCGATGACACCAGATTCGCCAGGTATTTATCGGTAATGCGCTGGCGTAGCGTCAGGTTTTCGAGAGGGGGAACCGGCGTATAGTCGTAATCGATATACAGTTTCCCGGCTTTGAGGGTCGCCGCGTCGTTGGCCGCTTCATCAAACCAACAGGTCGCATCGACGATATAGCCCGCCGTTTTCATCTCGCGGAATTTCGCATTGATACCCGCAACGATGTCCTTAATCAGCGTGGCAGTGATCGGCTTGTCTACCGCCCACATGTGACCAGCGGCCATTGTGTCAGCGATAACCTGCGCGGTGCGGGTGTAGTTCTCGAACAAGAACAGCGGGTCATCGGAGCAGCAGCGGTTGCCCCAGAAGCGGAAACCGTCTTTGCGAATGAGCGTGGTGACGCCAGCCTCGTTAAGCAGGTCGGCATCGGTGCCGAGTTCCTGCAAATCCCAGAAGACCGACGCGCTGATGCCGGTGACGCCATTCACGCCAACGTTTGACAGAGTTTTGTGCCAGCCGGTGTCCTGGTCGATTTTGGCGCGCAGGCCGAGCGCGCGGGCGGTCGCCCAGGCGGTCTCTGTCGCGTTCGCCGTGGTATCCCATGCCAGAAAATCCGGCCAGATAACCATCAGCTCACGCTGGCTGAAATTCTCGCGATAGAGCATCGCCTCGGAAATGTTCTTACAATCCCATGCGCTGATATAGCCAAAGGCGCGCAGCTTCTGGCAAATCGGTGCGAGAGCAGTTGCAACCTCAAGGGAGTCGAGCCCCGGAACACCGAGGATGCGCGGTTTAACGCCGGTGACGGCCTCCGCCGTGAGCAGTGCTTTCAGCCCGGTGTAATTGCCGTTTTCGTCGGTGCCGCCGATGATATTAGAGACAGTCTGCGCTTCGGCATCGTCGCCGGTACCTTCGGCAACGCGCACAACGACAATGACCGGTTTCGACTGATCGGCGATTGCCTGGAGGGATGCGGCCAGGGTACCTTTTGTACCCGCTTTGGCAATGGCGCTTTGCACGCTGGTAATCAGTACAGGCTTATTGAGTGGGAAGGTGGCGGCATCGGCATCGCTGGCCGTACAGACCATGCCGATAATCGCCGTTGATACGGTGGAAATGACGCGGGTTCCGTCGTTAATCTCGACAACCTGGACGCCGTGATGAAAATCGCTCATCCGTTTAACTCCGTGGTTAAGGGTGAGCATTATTTTCAATCGTGGTGGAAAGGGTGACGAGTCATCCCCGCTGTAACAGGGACGGTACAACAGGAATGACCGTCACAGGGTCAGGCGACGCGGCTCCAGCACATCAGCAGGGTGTGGGCTTCCACCACGCTGAACGATTTTCCTTCGCCGAGGTTGTCGGTTTTGCCGCTGGTCGTGTGTTTGTGCGCCGGTACCGTGACTTCGTGGTCGTGCTCTCCGGCGTCATCGGTCACACCCAGCTCTTTCGGGTTAAAGAGCTGCCGCACATCCCCGCCGATTTCCCACGGGTCATCTTTACCAGCCACACCACCATGATTGTGAACACCGCCGCGCGTGGTCGTCAACTTCTGCTCTTGCTGCTCGCTGGTTTCGCCGGTCACATCGATTTGTACGGCGGGCAGGTTTGTGCGCAGTAATGTAACGGCATCGCTGCCGCCGGTATTCCCTACGTTTGAGCCGTCAGCTTTTGCCACCCGGATTGTTTTATTTTCACCGGTGTAAATCCATAGCGACCATGGCCAGCGCTCATTAGGGTTGAGGTTCTGGTTAAAAAAGCGGGTGGTACCTGGTGGGTTATCTTCCTCCCATGCATCACGTACCGCTGTTTTAACGGCCTCCGTAATTGCCTGCTGTATGTTGATATCAAGCTCGTTAAGGATTTTATCGGCGTAGTCCTTAGCCTCATTCTTTGCTCGATCGACCTCCCCCAGAGAGGCAATCACAACCGCCGGATCCGTCATTAACCGCACATCAGCGGTATTGTTAACCGCTATCCACAGATTGACGGCCTGCTGCCTGCCTGAGCCTTCCGCCAGAAGAGGCTTATACGACGGCGGCAAACTGGCTAACGCCAGGCATACCCCGTCATCATCATAAAGCGCGGCCTCTCGCAGCCAGAACCCGCCGACCTGGGGAAACATCACCATCTCAGCACGGATCACGTTTGCACCACTGTCGGCAATGACCAGGCGGTTAAGCGGGGCACGATAAAGCTCATTAACCAGCCCCGTTTGCTCCGCATAGGGTTGATATGGCGTGCCTCCGCCATCTCCCACCCCCATATGGGAGAAGCCGACAGGCTCCCCCGATATCGCCGCCGCTGCCATTTTTGCTTCTCCGGCAGGCGTCAGAATCGCAATATATTTTTTCCCTGCCATAGAATCACCTCTTAAATGCTGATGCCACGGCGGGCGTAGTAGGCCTGGAAGTAATCGTAAATTGACTTTATTTCCGTATCAGATAATGCGCGGTCAAAAATCAATGCTGCGCCGATATCCGATGCCCCCGGAACCTCACTGCTAATACCTCGACCAATCCTGTATTTCAGTTCAGGGTTTACAATGGTTTCAAACGCAGCCGTCGGGATATTCTCCCCGCTCAGCTTGTCGGTCATGCTCGCGACATTAATTTTTTTACCCGTGTCCCGGCCATAGATAAACGCAGGATCTCCGGCTGTCACATTTAATGTGGCATAACAATTCAGCACTGTATTGGCATTAGTTTCTGTATTTTTATAATGCGAATAAAATGTCAGCCTTGCCGTTCCCTTATCAATAACCAGACTGCGACCAGCGTCACCTGTACCATTATAAGAAGAAATAAAAAATTGTCGCAGTGTGGGATTTACTTTCTTCACAACAGCAATCAGCGTCGTTTCCTTCGTCGTTGGCACTCCCGTATCAATAAAGTTATTAAGATCGAAAGTGGCAAAATGATTGCTTACTACAGGCGAGCCAGACACGACCGCATCCGCGCCACCTGCTGCAAAGTTTTTCGACAGATTCCCGCGCCCGTAAATACCTGCATATAAAAGACCATCTGTGTTAAACGGTGGATTCCATCCATCCGGGTTTGCAATGATATTAGACGGCACGTTAGATTTGATGACCATAACCATGTTATTTACTCTCCGTAAGGAATCGAAAGACAGAATTGCACTGATGCGTTATTTAACGGGTATGGTTTACCTACCAACTCCGGTATATTTTCGGCCTCATACTGGCCCGTCCCCGCTTCGAAAATGAAATTGTCCAGCGAGTTAAATCTGTCGCTATCAAAAACGTTGCCGTTTCCTTCATGGGTGGTTTTATCGCCATACCACAACTTTGCATTGCCGGTGATATCCCGGCCAGCTGTGATTTTGATAATCGTATCCGCCACAATTTCAACAGCGGCGATAGCTACGGTTCCGGCACTGTCGGTCACACGAAAACCTTTATCGACATACATCGTGGCAACGTTTTTCACGTATGACGGCCTGAACGTCAGCGGCGGTGACGGCACGTGATAAAACACGTAAATCTCACGCCCAATATTGATAATTCTAATCGGCCCCAGCGGCTCCCAGCCTTGCCCCTCGTTTAATACCTGGTGCATCACTTTGGCGAATTGCATATCCATCCAGCGATAGCCATTCGGCCCCAGATGCCCTCCTTTATCCGGGAAGGGATACGCAGGCGTGACAAGGTAAGCGTTATCATGTTCGCGACAAAATTCCCACTGCGCCATCCCGATAGATAAATCAGCATCATCACGGGTATAGCCGGCCCCGGTCTGGTACATGAAAATAGCTGGCGGCGCTTTCTGTCCGGCGATGCCGACAGCCATATCGGCTACCATATCGTTATAGAGTTTTTCGAGATTCGCCTTATAAGTCGCTTTGTCGTTAGAGCCATCCCTTTTCTGGTAATTCCACTCCCCCTGAATCCAGATGATTGCCCCGATGGAATAAGACACGCCTTCCTTATCAGCCAGGGCTTTCACCTGCTGAACAGCCTGAAGCGGACGCTGATATAGTTCAGGCGTCGCACCTTTGGAAAGCTGCTCAATACTGCGACCGTTTACGCCGGTGCTGGACAGGACAAATCGACGCGACGGGTCGCGCTCCAGACAATTTCGCTGTAACCAGAGACGACGCAGACCGTTTGCAATAGCTACCCCTCCCTCGCCCTCATTAGGTGAACCTGCTGGCAGGGCTGCAACCTGTTCATTGCTTATCATCGCGTTTCCGGTGCCGTTCTGAACGACAGCACGCAACGGTTTTAATACTGCATCTCCCAAAGGCGCAAACGCCGGGTCTGTTCTGCTGGCTGGTCGGATCGAATCGCCCAGCATCAGGTTGTCAAACCCCTCTACAGGGGTTTGACTCAGAGCGGGCCACCCCTCCTGTTGCGTTCCGAGACTCTGGCTGTAAATCAGCAGATGAATCAAACCGGTAACAAGACGCTGCACCGCGGCGTTATAGCGACTGCGAACATTCTGCGAATACGCCTTGTTTTGCGCATCAGCAGCAGTCAGATTAAGGCTTTCAACAGGGGTATCCTTAACCCCGATTAGCTCGCCATCCCTATCCGTCAGCGCTTTGAAAAAACCTTCCTCATCCTCAAGATTCAGCCAACCCATACCACCGGCTTTCGTAGTGAACTCACCATCACCACTCAGCGCATGAGGCGCCGCTTTCCCTGACTGGTCAGCTACGTCAGAATAAAACCCGTCGATATCTTCCAGACGCAACCAGGCGCTGTCCGTGGTTTCAGTATGAAATTTTCCGCCACCATTCAGCGTTCCCGGACGTTGCCCGATACCATCTGGCCCGACAATATTTACGCTGAATCCTTCCGGGTCACGATAAATCAACCCTGGCTCGCCATCCTCATGCGACATCGCCATGTCTTTAACATATAAACCATCAGGCGCGACCATGCAGTTAATGGCCCCGAACGCCCCACTTGCCATCACGCGAAAAAATGAGAACCAGTCATCATCAACAAAATCCAACATCACATCGCCATCATGACGTGACTGGAAAAAGTTATTTTTAATTTCTTGCAGCATTTTATCGCTGGGTAACTTTTTCCCGGTTGGCGTGGCGATGCCATTAATATTTTTATATTCATCCAGCCAGTAATCGGCATCATCAGTACGCACCGTAAAGATAGCATCAGGCTTAATCAGCCCCTTATCAACATCAGCCTGTGCGTCTGCCGCATTGTTGTAAGGTTTTTCGCCAACGGAATAACCTTCCAGCGTCTGCATTAAAAGCAAGGTGCGGTTTGCCAGTTCCTGCGCCTGAATATTAGCCGCACCGCCGCGACCACCCTCGACTTTATCTGCGCGGGTAATTAGAGGAACGTCGCCCCATTTAGGTGTTTCAATAATACTGGTCATATTATTTCCCGGAGTAATGATAATTCCCGTCATAATTAACGGCTGCGTCATAATAAATACTGTCACCCGGCTCATACCCCGGCGGATACACCGTTATAATTTCCCCGTCGACCACTGCCGCGCCTATATGAGCCATGCCGTACACGCTTGCCGATAGTGTGAGTTGTGATATATGTCGACTCACCGGCTTTGCATCGCCGATAATTCGTTCTAACTCTTTAATCATCGTCTCAGTAATGCCGATATCGTTGAGGTCAATCTCAAGGCGGAATGTCCCGGCAGGGTCGGCCACCTTCCACCATTCCTGGAGCGTCATGCTGTAGCCCAGCGTTTCAATCACACGCCGAACGGCGGCAACGGTACCTTTGCGTTGGTGGATCCAGAAAGCATCACTAACAGCCTGGCGTTTCTCTGTTTCCGACCATGTTTCTTCCCAGCGGTCGACAGAAAACGCCCAGGCCAGATAGGGCAGGAATTTCACCGGGCATTTCCACGGATTCCATAAATCGCGCAGCGATACGGGTAAATCGCTGATAGAGGCGCATGCTGCGGCGGCTCGCTGTTCCAGCAGAGATGACCCGGGCGCCATTAGAGAATTATTCATCCGATCCCCCGATAATGACGCGGGCGTCGGTGCAATAAGCCGCCTGCGTTTTATCCAGCACCACATCGGCCAGCGGTTCGCGCAGCTCGACGCGCTGAACCCCCTGCACATGCAACGCGGCGTAAATCGCCGACATTCGGATGTCACGACCAAGGCGGCGCTGCTCCGTAATATAGGCAGTTAACTGCGCTTTTGCGGCGGCAAGAATCGGCTCGGTCGCTGGTCCGGGGTAAACATACAGCACTGCGTCGATCGCATAATTGACGATTTCAGCCGAGACGACTGTCAGGCGGTCAGCGACCGGTCGTACACTCTCATCATTTAGCGCGGTACTGACGGCCAGCAATAAATCATCCGACGCCGTGCCGTCACCTTCCCGCGATAGTACCGCGATAGTGACCTCAGCTGGAGCCGGGCTATTAGCCGAAGCATCCGCGACACGTCCGTCGGCACTCAGGGCGTGAAATTCATAGGCACCGGTTGGCCCAGCAACACTCATACCCTCAAATGCCGCCGGTACGCGCTGACGTAAATCACTGTCAGATTCCATGACCGCCGCCACCGGCGGGATTTGGGTCTCGTCTCCGGGGGTGATGACCAGGCGTTCAACGTTATTATTTGCCGCGAGCTGGTCGAGGTCGTTTTTGATGGCATAGGCCACCATCCCGGCTTTCGCCGCCTCGTTAATGCGCTGGCGTAAAATCACCTCACGATAGGCATTCTCTTCGAGATATTTCACCAGTGGCTCAGACTCCAGCGTTAATGTCCTGGCGACCGCTTCCTGCTCATCTTCCGGGTACAGTGAAATCAGCGTCGCTTTGCGCTCGGCGAGGATGGTTTCAAAATCCAGTGTTTCCACCACATCAGGCGCGGGGAGCTGGCTCAGGTCGATAACTGCCATAGGTTCAACTCACAGGGATGGTTAAGGAAAGGCTCTCACCGGTATCGGTGATTTGGCCGGTCACGTCGACGACCATCTGCCCGTTAAACTGCCGCGCTGTGGTGATGCTGGTCAGCCTGACGCGCGGCTCCCACTTCAGGATCGCCATGTAGCACGCGGCCATAATTTGCAGCTCAAGTGCCGGTGTCTGAGGCTGGTCAATCATCTGCGACAACAGCGAGCCGTATTCACGACGCATGACGCGGGAGCCGACGGGCGTGCGCAGAATATCCCCGATGCTCTGACTGATATGGTCAACGTCTGAAATGCTTTCACCGGTCGTGCGATTCATGCCGAGATAACGCGCCGTCATTGGGTGCCCTCCGTCCATTCATCGCCGCGCCTGATGCCGCCGTGGCCGTGTTTATCCACCTGCACACCGTTGGAAGTGAAAGCGCCGCCGCTGTGCTCGATATCACCTGACATCTTGCCGCCTTGCTTCACCTCCAGCGTGCCGGTCGTCAGCTTGTTGGTGCAGACCACCTCCGGTGTATCGAGGGTGACGCGGGTCTCGGCTTTTACCAGCACCACCGGCACGCTGACGGCAACCGAATCGGATGCGGTCACATCGGCGGTTTTAATGCCGGTGACGGTCAGCGCGCCGGTTTCCGGCTCATAACTCATAACGGCACCGTCGGGAAATTCAACGTGCCAGGCATCAGCAGAGGCCGACGGCGCGGGGTTGTCGTCGGAATAAATACCCGGCAGCACAAAAGCGGTATCGAGCTCACCGCCCACGGCCAGAATCATCACCTGCTCACCAATGGAGGGAGCCCACCAGGTGCGCGAGCGCCCGGCCCGATGCGTCAGCCACTGGAGCCAGTCGGTATAAATGCCGCCGGTCTGCACGCGACAGCGCCCGGCGTCGAGGTCAGTTTCGACGACGATTCCGGTGCGGATCATGTTGCGTATCGCGCGGGCGAGTTCCTGGATAGATGCGAGAGTATTCATATGGGAAAGGATGCCGCCGGGGTGTTCCGGCGGCAATCTGCGGGCGTTTTGCCCTGGCTGGCACAACGTTATCTGTATCAGCCCGGATTTGACCTGACACATCGATGACATCGAACCAGACCTAATCTGACGGGCCGCTCTGTGCCATAGCAGACACATTTATTTAACAGTACAAAAAAACAACCTGCGCAATAAATTATCAATGACGATAAAATCATTCCCAATGCAACCAACCACTAGTAATTTATAATTTAGTTATTTATAAATTAAATTTCTTAAAAATCACACTCCTCCTGTTGATTGGAAGAACAAAATTAACTCCAAAGTTTTTATCAGGACCATAACAAGCTATCAATTCAGAAAAAATATCATGATACAATTCATTCTTTAATGAATTATCGTAAAGATACTCCATGACATAGCGTGAGATATAACCTGCCAGAACATCTGCAAGCTGAATTCCCGCAGATTTTTTTGAGTCTGGGAATTTTAAATTCAGGTCCGTTTTTATATTAAAATCCGTTGTTGAATCGAATGGATTTTTTACGTTTGAGTTTTTTAATTGCTCCGAGCAGAAAATCAAAATATCATCAAAATGATCTTGTTTGTCATGAAAAAATGTCACATCTGATATATCACCATTATGGTACTTATTTACTTTGCCCATAATATTGAACCATGAATGCACATGAGGCAATAAATGTATTTCATTACATTTCTTGTTAATGTCAGGTATAGGAACAAGATTTTTTATCAAATCAGTATTTGATGATTTATTAGAATGATAAAATCTGATAGTAGATTGCAGGCAGCGTACAGCATCAGATTTGTACTTAAAAGTAAATTCTTTACTTCTGAAATAATTTCTCAACTTTTTCATTGACGCTAGCAAAGCGGCTTCGGACTTATCTATACATGCCTCAAAAAAAGACATATAGCAATCTAGTGGTAGATTCTCTGACAAGTAATCAGATAGTTCGTTACGAAATCCTTGTGCATTGATTTCTGAATCAAACTGTTGAAAATATGGCGGGCAAATCTGATGATTGACAATTGAGACAGCAATACAATATTTTTTATCGACAACCTCAACATAAAATGGCAATTTGTTTTTTGCAATATAATCAAATAAATCATAGATGAATCCTGGTTTTGATTTATATAGATTCTTAGATTTTAACTCTTCTCCTTGGACCCTGTGTTTGCTTTTTAATGAATCAATATATTTTTGAAGATCATCGCAATCAGGAACCCCGATACAAGATAATGCAAAAAATGGTTGGTTAGCAAAATTCAAATCCGGTGGTTTTTTAACCAAATCCCCAGTATTCCCACTCTCATCTAAAAAATACTGATTTAACATTTCTCCTCCGTTTTTATTAACGCTCTTCAGTGTAAGGCATCTTTATACCTAAAACCATTCGCCCCAAAGTAACTAATTTATATATCTAATCTAAATAGCAGGTCCTAATACCGCTACATCCTACAGGAAACTTGTGGCTCAAGGATAGTCAGCCTCATGCCTTGAACACTTTTATACCAAGGCTCAAGAGTAGTAGTGATGATCAGCAAAATAATCACTATTAGTTACTAAGTGTTCTGCTATCCGGAATAGCCATTCAGCATTGTCGTTAAACATATCAGAAACTTCCACTCCTCGCTCAAAGCAGGCTGTCAGATTTGATTATGTACGCCACTAAAAACTGTATCAGCTCAATCGGCGAGGTAGTCGATAATGACGCTTTCCACAAGCTGACGGTCATCGTCGGTAAAGCCCAGGAGCTGACGCTGTGGGTACTCGACGGCGGCGCTTTTGGGGGATGGTTTATCCTTGAGCCCGAGCTGATGCACGCGGGCGATGCGCTGCACTTTCCCGGTAAATTCCACCACCGCCGCGCTGTCGTTACCGCTCGCTTTCATATAGCGACTGGTACGCAGTTTCGCGAACATCTCGCGCTTAATCCGGCCTTTCTTTGCTCTGACGGGCTGGCGCTTACGCGGGGCAAATGGCGAACCGTCCGGCGCTTTCTGCGATTTAATGCGCTGCTGTTGCCGCTGGCGCAGTTTCTTCGCAATGTCGGCGGTCATCCGGCGACGTCCGGCAGGAGAAAGGGCCGCTATCAACCCGGCAAGCTTGTCCTCAAAGGGTTTGAAGTCATTCATCCCATTTACTCACCCGTTCGCCGTTACTCCACATCTCAACAGGGCGCGTCACCGGCTCCGGCGGTGGCGGCTCCGGGATGTTCTCAACGTACATTGCGCCGTCGGCCTCTTTGACCAGCGTGCGCTCGGTCAGCAACAGGCTGATGCTGACATCGAGGCTGCTGTCGTTATTAATGTCAGCGTACCAGGCAAATCCTTTTTTTCTCCCCTCGTCGGTTGTCATGATGTCCGGCTGATTGACGCGCAGCCAGGCCATAATCGGCACAAACAACAGGTCAATATCGTCGGTGAAATCCGTCACCACGATGTTAAGCGTGTACCGCTTTTCAAACGACAGAGAGCGCGCCAGCGTCGCCGTATTGTTGCCATCGTCCAGGCGAAGGCAAAGCATATCAGGGTTGGTACGCAGTACCGGCACCGCATCAGTTAAGGCTTTTCGCAGACTCTTGGGCTTTTGCATCGATTTCATCCTGACATTGTTTCACCGTATCAACCTGAATTGCGCAACTCTGTAGGGCACTTTCAAGCTGGCGTATATCCGCGCTCAGGTCGCCATTAGTTACCGGGTCGCTTCCCGGCATCGGGCAGAGGCTGACCTTCGGGCAGGCGTTGTAAACAATCACCGGCGGCGGCATTGGCACAGGCGGCGCGCTGGTGCAACCGGCGCACAGCATCAGGTAAATCAGCGCGATACCAGCGGCGAAACGCGTCATTTTCATTGAGTAACCTCGTGATGGTTTGTTCACGCCGGAAAGCCAGCAGGTTAGCCGCTGCAAGCTTGTCCCTCATGGCGACCTGCGCCAGCTCTTTACGTTGCGACTGCTCTGCGGCAACGTTGAGCTGATTTTTCAGCATGATGATCGTGGTTTTCTGAGTACCGGCGACCCGGTTCGCACGTTCAAATGAGGCGCGCAAATTGCTGTTATCGTGTCGCATCCACAGCAGACCCGCACAGGCCAGCGCCAACAGGAGAATCGCTATCTTCATGCAGTTCCCCCTCCGGCCTTGCGCCACACTGCGACCAGCTTGTCGAGGCTGTGCTCACGCTGACCGTATCCGGCACCCGGCAATGAAGCCCAGATATTGCGACAGCGGGAAATCGCGCGCTCGATGCGCCCTTGCTGCAAATCCTCCAGCGCGCCACGCTCCCGAATAAGCTGAATGGCGAGCCTGTCCTGTGATACCGGGCTGAAATCCGGCAAAGCGAGCTGTTTCTGATAATGCGGCCAGAACAGATAAAGCTGCTGGTAACGCCCGGATGCCGTGGATTTTTCCCCGCGACGATTGAAGACCTTCGCCGGGCGTCCACCGGCGAACGGGTGATCGCGATAATCGGTAAAAATCTCCGGCTTGCCATCGAGACCCGTGACGATAACGTCGTAACCGTTGTTTCGGGTCAGCGGATGAGTTGCTGTCCCTTCTGAAAACGCCAGCGTGTCGAGGAATGCCGCAACGTTGGGATGTGTCTTAATGACTGCCATCGTTTTCCCCTTTTTTAATCTTGCGCTGGATAGCAAGCTCTACCGCCTGATAACCGGCGATACCCAGCATGGAGCCAAATCCGCACACAGCCGCGGTTGGCAGGTCTGGAAACTGTACCAGGGCAACCCCGGCCACCATCGAAACAAAGCCACCCAGCAACGTGCGACCAATAAAAAGACGTGCGGTGATCGGTTCACCACCGGCCAGCACTTTACCGACGACAATCAGCGCGCCGATTATAAAAAGCGAAATGACGCTTTTTTCCCCTTCCGTCATGTGGTTACTCCCAGAGGTTTATGGTTTCTGTTACGGGGGATGACTTCACATCAGGCAGCTCGATCACAGTGCCATGCGGCAATACTGCGCCGAGCTCGGCTAACCCCGGATTTGCGGCGAGCACCGACTCGAAGACCCCCTCAGTGCGCCCGTAATACCGGGCGCAAATCATGTCTAGCGTGTCGCCCTGTTGCGCGATGGCCTGCATCAGATTTGGCTCACGATGCAGCGGGGTTTGTCCTGGACGCGTGATACGGCCCAGCGCATGTCACGCCACAGCTCGTCGACAGTGGTATCGATGCTGTCAGCTTTCTTGTCACCTTTGGCGCTGGCATCCACACCGCGATAACGCTCATAGAGCGTGGCGGTCGCCATTGAGGTGACGGCGCGCAGGTAATAGAAAACGCGCACACTCTCGCCGTCGAGATCGTCAGCCGGCACGTCGGCAAGCTTGCTAAAACCCCCGGCAATCTGCTGTTCCCGCCACAAAAACAGCTCGGCATTGGTTTCGGCGATGCCGGTTTTGATGGCCTCACGCAACCGGGCCGGGGCGACGGTCTGCTCAAGTCGCATCCCTTCACGCACGCGTTTCGGGTCGATGTCAGGAAAGAAAAACGTATTTTTTATCACCGGCTCATCGCTGGCAGGTGGCGGGATGACCACCACGCCACCCGGCTGCGGCTCATCGTTCTTTTTAATAATCAGCGTCGTCATGACTACCTCTGAATAGGTGGGCGGTGGACGCCGGTCTCAGGTCAGGTAAAACACCCTCATCGACCGGCGTGCCGCCCTGGCGCGGGGCGCATTCTGTTAACCGACGGTCTTTTTCGGGCGGCCACGTTTAGCCGGTGCCGTGGTTTTCACGGCGCGCGGCGCGCTTACCGGGGCTTTAACGACCGTTGCCGGTTTGGGCTTCAGCTCTCGCTCAAGCCGTTCAATGTCTTTTTTGACGCCTGCCTGACAATCAAGCTGCATCGCTCGCCTGAGGTGGGCCAGCGCGTCGGCGGGCTGTTTGTTGTCCCGCAGCACCTGGCCGGTGATTTTGTGCAGTTTTGCGCGCACCTCATCAGGCATATCGGCGGCGGCGGTCAGCGCCAGCGTGTCGAGTAGCTGGCTGACGACGACCGGTTCACCGGCGGCATGGGCACGCATGGCGGCGAGTGCCACCTCTTCGGTAAACATGTACTGCGGCGGGCGGCGGTGTTTACCAGGCATGGTCAGACCGTACTTAAACGCGTACCGGGCAATATCCATCGCGCCGCTGATATCGCCGACATCAAGACGCCACAGCATGACGGTCATCACGATGTCATCCTGCGCGCCTTTGCCCTGTTCCAGCACGCCACTAACCCACGGCAGATAGAACGGCAGCAGCTCGCGCTTTTTCCTGGCTTTCAGCTCTTTACCAAAGATGGCTTTTAACGTGCGTTGGTCTGCGGCCAGCTTAACCAGCATCTGCTCGTAGGCAGTGGCATGCCGCAGCGGGTTGTTTTCCCGCTGCGCGGTTTCAATGGCCGAGACCCGCATCATGTGACGCTGTGCGGGGCTCGTCATCGGTTAGCCCTCCGGTTGCGCGGCAGAGAAATCGCCCAACTTGATATTTTCAATGAAGCATCCGGCGGCGTAGGTTTCGACCACATAATCGATGTTCATCGATTCGTAGTTTTCCACCTGGTCAAGTTTCGGGTTTTCGATGATGGATCGGCGGTGGCTTTCGTCCATGAAATAGATGGACAGGTTATCGAGACGCGTCACCATAATCGCGTTCGCCGGGAAGTACGGCACACGGACGGCTGGCAGGTTGCCGATGCGTTTCTGGCTGATGATAATGTCAGCCGCGAGCGCTTCGCTGTTCGGCTGGTCTTTGTTGATGATCGGGAAATATTTATCGGCCAGCAGCTTACGACCCACAATCGCTACAAGTTCGGCATCTTCCTGATAAATCTCGTCAATCAGGTTGTCGGTTGCATCCATGACCAGCGCATCGAGGTTAACGTAATCGCCGTTTTTACCCACACGGAGCACAGCGGAAACAACATTCCCTTCTTCGTCGACAATTTTGCTCATCACGCGGGTCGGCGCTTCATTACGGTATTTCTGCAGCCAGCCGACTGCGACGTCCTGCAACATCGGATGAGTGGCGCGGTCAGAGGTTTCGGCGCGCTCAACGCCGTTGAACCCGGCCATGATGAAATCGAGCGCCTGCCGCTGGATGATGGCATCACGAATACGGCGCTGGAAGTCCTGGAAGCGCGCCCACAAATCCAGCTTTTTATATTTGAAGTGAAAGTCGAAGTTGACCTGATCGCATTCGTACTTGTTGGACTCCAGCGCGGTAAAGTCGGCGGTTTTACGCTCCTTGCCGCTGTTGGTGTCCGTTGTACTGGCGATGGTGCCATTGACGCCGACGCCAATTTTTTCACCCTTCAGCTCATCCACCGGCACGATATTAATTTTCTGCAAAAAGGCCGAGGACATCTGCACGGTGTTCATCATGGTTTGCGTGACGGACGGCTCGACGGAGAATTTTTTACTCACGTCGTCCGGGTCTATGCCGTTCAGCTCGGCAACGCGGGACATGTAGGCATTGAATTTAAAACGGGTTTCCTGACGCATAGTCTTTCCTGTTGGGTTAAATCGGGTTGTCTGACCGGGCAAGCCTGTCGCCCGGCGATAAATTCACGACCGTTTAGCAGTCGGTCAGCAGCTCATCGCCACCGCCACCGGTGGAGAGCTTGCGGCGTGGCTGCGTGGTGCTTTCGGTGTTATCCAGCGACGTTTTTAACTGGCTGAATGCCTGGCTGGTCTGGTCGGCCTTCGTGGTGACGTCCTTTTTCAGGGTCGCAAAGGCATTTTCCAGCGTGGCAAGACGCTGTTCAGTGGCAGTGAGGTTTTCCTGCACATGTTCACTGACGGTCGTCACGGCTTCATGCACATCCTGAAAACGGGCGTCATCGCTGGCCTGTTTGCGGCTGAAGATCGCTTTCACTTTGTCGCTCAGGGCGGTAAAGACATTTTCCGCCTGGTCTTCAAACTCCAGCTCGGCGAGAGTGGCGACGGAAATCAGGTTGCCCGGCTCGGCTTTGAAGCGGTTGAGGGGGTTAAATTTGGCACCCCGGCAAAATTCGAGGTATTCGGTGCCGAGGCTGGCCGGGTCATCGGTCACGGCGAGGCCGACCAGGTAGCATTTACCGCTATTGGCGAAATTCGGCTGAATTTCCATTGAGGTGTAGACCTTCTGCAATTTTTTATTCATTGCGATCAGGTCATCAGTCGGGGTGATTCTGGCGAACAGCGCCAGCTTGCCTTTCAGTACCGAATCGTCGTCAATCTTTTCAGACTTCAGCTCAACCACATCGCCGTAACGGCTGAACGGGCCATCCGGCAGGATGCCTTTCAGGTGTTCGAGGTTAATGCGGCAACCATAGACGCGGGGGTCAAAGGTCTCTGCCATTTCCTGAATATCCGTCGCGCTGATAACGCGGCCGTCACAGGTATCGCCTTCGACGCCGATGCGAAACCATTTTGAAACTTTTTTTGCCATTGTCAGGAGTCCTGATATCGGGTTAACGGGTCGGGGTTAGTTTCCCGACGTCGCCGCCCACCCGCTATCAATCCCGGATGGCTTATCCCTCACACAACAGCACCTTAGCGATTCGCATCACCCGTTTCTTTAGCCTTGCCCTGTATCAATCACGGCGAGGCATACATGACCATCACCACCGACACCACTTTATTAAACGACCCGCGACGCCAGGCGGCTTTACTGTACTGGCAGGGGTTTTCCGTGCCGCAGATTGCCGAAATGTTGCAGACCAAACGCCCGACGGTGCAGAGCTGGAAACAGCGCGACCAGTGGGAGGAAACCGCACCGCTGAACCGGGTCGAAAGTACCTTAGAGGCCCGACTGATTCAGCTCTACGCAAAGCCCAACCTGACACCCCACGATTTCAAGGTGGCGGATTTTCTGGCCCGACAGATGGAGCGCTTTGCGCGCATTAATCGCTATGGCCAGACCGGAAATGAGGTTGACCTTAATCCCAATGTGGCCAACCGCAACAAAGGCGACCGCAAAAAGCCGACAAAGAACTTTTTCAGCGACGAGGCTATCGAGAAACTGGAAGAGATTTTTTTCGCGGAGTCTTTCGAGTATCAGCTCCGCTGGCACCGCGCCGGGCTTGAGCACCGTATTCGCGACATTCTGAAATCGCGCCAGATTGGGGCGACGTTCTACTTTTCCCGCGAGGCGCTGCTGCATGCGCTGAAAACCGGCCATAACCAGATTTTCCTGTCAGCGAGTAAGACGCAGGCGTATGTATTCCGCGAGTACATCATTCAGTTTGCCCGCCGGGTCGATGTCGACCTGACCGGCGACCCGATTGTCATAGGCAACAACGGCGCAAAGCTGATTTTTCTCGGCACCAACTCAAACACCGCGCAGAGCCACAACGGCGACCTGTATGTCGACGAAATTTTCTGGATCCCCAACTTCCAGAAACTACGCAAAGTGTCGTCGGGCATGGCCTCACAAAGCCACCTGCGCAGCACCTACTTTTCGACACCTTCCACCCTGGCACACGGCGCTTACCCGTTCTGGTCGGGGGAATTATTCAACCGGGGCCGCGCCAGCGCCAGCGAGCGGGTTGACATCGATATCAGTCATGACGCGCTCGCCGCTGGCGTGGCGTGTCCTGACGGTCAGTGGCGGCAGATTGTCACCATTGAGGATGCGCTCGCCGGGGGCTGTACGCTGTTCAATCTGGAGCAACTCAAGCGCGAAAACAGCGTCGACGACTTCCGCAATCTGTTTATGTGCGAGTTCGTTGACGACAAGGCGTCGGTGTTCCCGTTCGAGGATTTGCAACGCTGCATGGTCGACAGTCTGGAAGAGTGGGAAGATTTTGCGCCGTTCGCCGACAACCCGTTCGGCTCCCGCCCGGTCTGGGTGGGATACGACCCTTCGCACAGCGGCGACAGCGCCGGGTGTGTGGTGCTCGCACCGCCGGTTGTCGCCGGGGGCAAGTTTCGCATTCTGGAGCGCCATCAGTGGAAAGGCATGGACTTCGCTACTCAGGCCGAATCCATCCGCCAGCTCACCGAAAAATACAACGTCGAGTACATCGGTATCGATGCGACCGGCCTCGGTATTGGCGTCTTCCAGCTGGTTCGCTCGTTTTATCCCGCCGCCCGCGATATCCGCTACACACCGGAAATGAAAACCGCAATGGTGCTGAAAGCAAAAGACGTTATCCGCCGTGGCTGTCTCGAATATGACGTCAGCGCCACCGACATCACCACCTCGTTTATGGCAATCCGTAAGACCATGACCAGCAGCGGGCGCAGCTCCACCTATGAGGCCAGCCGCACCGAGGAAGCCAGTCACGCGGACGTCGCCTGGGCGACCATGCACGCGCTGTTAAACGAACCGCTTACCGCTGGCAGCGGCCAGGCCACATCGTCCATTCTGGAGTTCAACTGATGAGTAAATACAAAGGCCGCAAGCCGCAGCCACAACAGCGCCCGCGCAACATGAAAGACAGCGCGCCCCAGAAAGTGGAGGCGTTTACCTTTGGTGAACCGAGCGCCGTGCTCGACCGCCGCGATATTCTGGATTACGTGGAATGCGTCAATAATGGCCGCTGGTTCGAACCGCCGGTCAGCTTTAACGGGCTGGCGAAAAGCCTGCGCGCCGCCGTTCACCACAGCTCGCCGATTTACGTTAAGCGCAACATTCTGGCCTCAACGTTTATTCCGCACCCGCTACTGTCACAACAGGACTTCAGCCGCTTCGCGCTTGATTTTCTGGTGTTTGGCAACGCGTTTTTAGAGCTCCGAAAGAGTGTCACCGGTCGCCCTCTGAAGCTGGAAGCGTCACCGGCTAAATACACGCGGCGTGGTATTGAAGATGATGTCTATTGGTGGGTGCCGTCATTCGACCAGCCGCACCCGTTCGCGCCAGGATCCGTATTCCATCTGCTGGAGCCTGACATCAACCAGGAGCTGTACGGCATGCCGGAATATCTCAGCGCGCTAAACTCCGCCTGGCTGAATGAAGCGGCGACGCTGTTCCGTCGCAAGTATTACCAGAACGGGGCTCATGCGGGTTACATCATGTATGTGACGGACGCCGCGCAAAGCGGTACCGATGTTGAGGCGCTGCGCGATGCGATGCGCAGCTCGAAGGGGCTCGGCAACTTCAAAAATCTGTTTTTCTACGCACCGCACGGAAAACCGGACGGCATAAAAATTGTGCCGCTCAGTGAGGTGGCAACGAAAGACGATTTCTTCAATATCAAAAAAGTCAGCGCCGCCGACCTGCTCGACGCTCACCGCATCCCGTTCCAGCTGATGGGCGGCAAGCCGGAAAACGTCGGTTCGCTCGGTGACATCGAGAAGGTGGCAAAGGTTTTTGTCCGTAACGAGCTCATACCGCTACAAGACCGGATGCGCGAGGTCAACGCGTGGGCCGGTCAGGAGGTGATCCGGTTCAAAAGTTACACCCTCGACACCGAAAATGACTGATTTCCGCCGCCTCCGGGCGGCTTTTTCTTACCCCCACACCTGACCGCCTCAGAAGCCCGCCAAGCCCTCGGACGCCCCCGCATCACCCACCGACACCCTCGCGAACCCGCGCGGCACAGCGACGCGCTCAGGCTGCGAAAATAAATGCGCAAAAGTACGCTGGCGCGCAGTGCTTTCCCCGCCTCGCCTGCCCGCTTTATGGGGCGGTTTTAATGCAGTTGCATGACCACTTTGGATCCGCGCCAGCTCTGGCGGCGCACGGCCAGAACGGGCAACCCCGGCACATGCAAAACCATGCACCTGTTGCATGCACAGCTAAAAAATAGGGGGATTTCGAAAAAATGGCATAAAAAAACCGGCATTCAGGGTGCCGGTTTTTGCCTGTTTTTGTCGCGATTCCTGGCCGAGCAATGCGCCAATAATACTGTTGAGGCAGCAACTGGCAACAGTCAGCTGAAAAATCGTCGCCCACGGATTTTCATAAATCATAGATAACATATTGATATAGATCCTTTTATTTTTTCATTCTAATGTGATGTAGTAGGTCTTTAATGACCGGATCGAGCTCTGCGCTGCTTGCCTGTTCGACCAGCTTATCGGTATCAGAACAGTGAAAGAAGGGAGGCCGGGAGTTATTGCTGGCGCAGTGACAAATCTGCTGCGCTATCGGCATCAATCTAGCAATGACAGCTTACATACAAACAATTGTTTTTATTAAAAAAACAAATTGATGGAGGTATGGACCGCAAACTGATAGCTCATCGCATCAGTTTGATTATCAATAAAATTTGTCAGAATTCTCTTGATTAAAGCTACACACATCAGAACCTTATATGGCAGTAAAAAAAGCATAAGGACACAAAATGGGATACGAAGTTGATTTTTTAGCCGTTGGAGAAAAAAAAAGTGGAGATGCGATATGCATTAGATGGGGCAATCTTCACGGAGCAAGGCACGAGCAAAAAGTTGTTGTGATTGATGCTGGGTATGCGAGTACAGGTGCTCAGATTATTGAACATCTAGAAAATTATTACCATACCAATATTATTGATCTGCTTATATCCACACATCCAGATGGTGATCATGTAGGCGGTTTATCACATGTCATTGAAAATGCAGAAGTAAAAGAGTTCTGGATTCACAAACCATGGGAACACAATGAAAACCTCGCAGCTGAATTTTCTGACGGAAGAATAACAGATGCCAGTATCGCAAGACGCATGCAAGAAAACCTACAGAAAGCTTATGATGCTGTTAAATTAGCTGAAAAAAAAGAGATAGAAATTCATGAGCCTTTCCAAGGAAAGACTTGGGATAATGCCACACTTGTTGTTGTTGGACCGACACAAGCATTTTATGAAACATTAATACCTGACTTCGCTCGAATGCCTAAAAAAGCAGAAGAAGTATCTGGAACTGAAGCTTTAAAAGCAACATATGACTATCTTGTCGAGAAAGCTAAAAAATTAGTTGAATATGTTGCAGACTGGTTCTCCGATGAAGGCATTGATGATAAGGACACCACATCAGCACAAAACAACTCAAGTGTAATTTTGAAACTTGAAATTGATGGTAAAACCTTGGTATTTACTGGTGATGCAGGTGTCACTGCCTTAGAAATGGCAGCAGATCACATTGATAACACTTCATTATCATTCATTCAGATTCCTCATCATGGAAGCCGAAGAAATGTTGGTCCGCAAGTACTAAACAAGCTGGTTGGTAATATTGTAAGGGAGGGTGAACAGCGAGGGATTAGCGCATTTATCTCATGTGCACCTGACTCTGACAAGCATCCCCATCAAGCAGTTATTAATGCTTTCACCAGACGTGGGGCTAAAGTAATTACTACTGAAGGCTCTACGAAAACCCATTATAAAGACGCCCCAATTAGAGAGGGATGGTCCTCCGCCACACCTCGTGCATACGTAACTAATTATAAAACTGAGGAATAAACAACAAGCAGCCTTATGGCAGCTTGTTAGCTTTAATAACCCTTGCCACAATATAATTAATTTGTTTAATATATGACGCAATAAAAACAACTGTAAAAAAAGATGACACCCACTTTGATAAGTTATAGTCATTATTTGTTAGAGCCTCAATACACAACAAAGCGGCCAGTAGTAAAATGGACATAGTAAGCAATGTCCTATACATATTAGCTACTTCTTGCAACATTTCTATTTTACTATCCTTTTTACATGCTGAAATGTAATCAGAATAAGGAGTGAATCTTATGACCCGAACTGCCTTAAGTATGGGTTCAACAACAATCGACCCAACCCGACCTATAACCAATCCAACAAAATAGTAAAGAACAATATTCTTTACTATATCTTCCGTAGATAAAACCACACTCGTCGAACGCTCTAATAGATATATAAAAAGAGCACCTGGAAAAAGGTTATTAAATAAGTTATACGAAGATATTTTCTCCCACAAACCATCCATATTCCCTCCTAACCTATAACATAAACATACATTGATTTTTATTAAGAATACACTAAATAGCAAGATACATTAAAGAAAAATGGCCAAGATGAGCCTCGACTAGTGTAACAATCTGATTACTAAACTTCCAACCAAGACACTGTTTGTACCTTTAGCCATTTCGCCTAAACTCACTTCATCGCATAAAAGTCCATTATGTACCAATTGACTTATGATTTTTATCTCCAGCTTTCATCTTCCCAAATTTCCTGGAGAATACCATCCAATGCCTCTCGATCTGACTCTTTGTCAACCCCAACTAACTCAACACCAATCATTGCTCCTCTTTTAACTGTAATGCGTGCTGTTGGAAAAATCGATGCCACCCGTCGAGTCAACTCGCACTGAAAAGCATCGACAACTTACTGCCCGATTTTTTGGTCTTAATCCAACGTGATGTTAATCCTCACTTCGCCCCTTTTTTTAATCTTTGTTCAGCAGGAACGGGAGCAAAAATAACTGAAAAAGATTTGTTTTTCATCAAGTTCCCTCTCGCAATTTCCGCGATTAAATTCAAAGCAATTTCACGATCTCTTTCCTGGCACCCCCCCTCTGTCGTCAGACGCGCAATCATCTCGACCCGTTCAATCATGACTTGCTCGTTTAACTCTCTATCCACACAACCTCCAATACGGGATACTGTATAAATAAACAGTACCACATATTGATAAAAAGATGAAAGAAAAAGTTACACCAAAAAATGACGTATGTGCATGATATGGATATGAATTAGTTACAGTCTCAACTTAGTAACTGACGCTAACCCCGCGACTCGATTTAGGATTTGTATTGCCTGCGCGCAGTGTGATGGTGCTGCCGGGAAAATTTCACCGGTTGATGAACCACGGCACCATTTGCCGTTTATGCAACTTTTGCCACCGGTCATCAGGTGCAGAGCCTCACCCCGGCTGATGGTTTCGCCGGTCGTGAGCTGAATCTCATCTATTGTTCTGTCAATGGCTGCGCTTTGTTTATCCGTTCCGTGGCCAAAATCACGCCTGGTGACCCGTTTTTTGTCCCTGAGCCTGGCCGTTAGCTTCCGCCTTTCACTTCGACTCAACGGTTTGGATAAATCCAGCTCCGGCGGATCGCTTTCGCTTCCCGTACAGTTATTGACAGAACTCCGAGAGGGCGCAGGAGCGCCCTTAACGTCAACGGCCAAATCAACGGCACGCTTCGGCACAATTTTCCACTGCGTTAGCCTGGTTAAAATCGGGGTGTCAGCGCCGACGGCGGAATCGTACACGCCACGAATGCAGATAGTTTCCTCACCATACTGGTTAAACTCGGCGCGAGGCTCATACAGCGTGCGCACCTGCAAATCGTCGCGACGGACAAACGGGCCACCCTGCGCATTAACGTAACCAGCCCAATCACCGGCGTCAGCGGCATCATGGACGGCGGCAAATTCAACGCTCAGACCGTGCGCGGTCTCGGTATCAGCGAGACGACGCAATTCACGGTAGACCGTCACCGGCGCGCCGCCAATAAACTGGAATTGACGGATGTGCCAGCGCGCCGCCCATGCTGATACGGCGGGGGCAGTCTCTTTAAGCAGTTCACCGCTTTCGTCATCGGTTTCGCCATCGAGAGCATATCCGTCGATATTTTTTGAAATGTATTTAGCGACATAGCCGGTTGCGCTACCTTTTTCCGGGTCGATTGCCTCGGCATGGAAGCGCGCTTTTTTGGCTTTATCGCTTCTCAGTTCGTGGCGGTCTTCCTCCCACGCATAATCACGGATGATGAGGCGCACGCGCTCGACATCTTCCGGCAACATGAACATAAGCATGTGCCAATGCGGCGTTCCATCATGGTGAGGCTCGGCAACACGTATGCCGAAAATGCGGATTTCTTCCCGGTGTAGCTTGGCGCGTATACGCGCCCAAAGACCGGTTAGATAGCTCTGCGTGTCCGACGGGCTGGCACCGTTCCATTTGCTGTTACGGTAGCCCGCTTTGGTGGTGGCGTGGTATTTAGACGGTGCGGTCAGGGTGTAAAACTCCCCGACATAACCGAGCTCAGTACAGATATTTTCAAACCCACGGATGCGGGTCATCAGCTCACAGCGGCGTATAGCTGGATTAGCGACTGAGCCGTCATATTTTTCAATCAGGCTGATGCGGTTACCGTCTTCGTCTTCGAGATCCAGACCTTTGAGAAACTCACGCGTGCGGCGCTTCTGCTCGCGCCAGTCTGTCACACAGTTTTTACTCGCGTAGGCGTGCTTTTTCTTGCTGACGTTGCCGACTGCAATTTGTAGATGTTCGCGCCATGCCGATGCGACACGACGCAGACGATTACGCCACCATGACTCAGTAAACATACGGATTACTGCTGGGGCGATATCATCTTTGTTGAAGTATTTATTTGCCACGCGCTCCCAATGGGGAGGAGTGACATTGAATTGCAGAGAAATAAAACCAGCGTGCATGTACCAGGTGTATAGCGTTTTGAGCTCACCAAAACCTGAATCATCAATATTTGCCAGCTCAGAACGAATGAAATTAGCAATGTCACCGGCCAGTAGGTCAACATCGGCTCGCGACATATCAGGAAGGCGGTTATATCTGGCGACCAGATTAACCATACGTGACGCCAGATATTGCATGAGTCGGGTGTCAAAATGACCACCGAAAACGGCAGTTGAGACATTACTGTTGATACCCGCGCTCTCGTATTTTTTTGCGACCAGTTCAAGACGTGGCAATGCCTTTTTACAGAAGCTGATTAAAAAAGCATTGGCTCGTTGACTGCCCTGATTTTGCTCCAGCACCGTAGCGGTACGATATACGTCAAAACGCACGCACTCAGGCTGGAGAGAAAGCACTTTTCGCGCATGCAGCAAAGCCGCGAACATACGGTCGCGGCGATGCTGTTGGTCATAGGTAAGATATGGGCTGGCTATTGCCGACCGTGGAGCATTCCACGGATAAGCATAAGCAACCGTAGAGCTATGCATCAACGCTAGCCCCTTGAATGGCTGCTATGCATAGTTGCCCTACCCGCTTAATTTCTTCCGCCATAGCGTCAATGGCAGTAATATCCGAGCCATGAATCTGATGGTGTATCAGGCCGGAAATAAGCTGGTTAATCTTCGGATAATAGCCGATAGTGTCGAGCCATTCTTCACCAGCTTTATTTCCTGACTTAACTACTTTCTTTTCATTCAGGATGAATTGATATTGGTCGCTGGTAATAACCCATTTGTCGCCGACTTCGATGCGAATACCCATTTATACCCCCCGGTAATGTTTGGATTTGAGCTCGGCGATTTGCTGGCAGGTTACACAAAAGGCCACTCCCGGAATCGCAATGCGGCGAGCTTCCGGGATTGGTGTGTCACATACCTCGCAGGTAAAACGAGAAGGAGCTGCGATACGGCTGTGCGCGTTGTTGATAAGGCGCTCACGTTCTGCCTGTTCACGCTGTTGTGCGATATCCATTGCATCGGCCATTAGTGCAGCTCCTGAGATTCGTTTTCGTAGCGGGTGGCTTCACGGCGCAGCAGTTCAGCCGCTTCTATGGCGCTCATACCTTTGTTAGCGATATGGGTTGCCAGTGCCTCAAGGCGGATAGATACAACCAGTGCGCGCCCTTTGCGCTCTTCAGATTTTGCCTCTTCCAGCAATACGGCCAGCGCCTCTTTATCGACTTTGAATTGACGGGGTTCGATATTTTGCATTGTGCTTTCTCCTGAATTCGGGCAATGGGAAGCCCGACGGGTTGACGTCAGTTAATGAAATTTGTGTATTAATTCGGCATTGTAAGCCGCTTTGGAAATAAGCTCACCACTGCGCGAAAATGATTCATCGCCGTAATAAGCGCTTTTTTCTCGTCAGTAGTCAGCTCACTTAATTGGAGCTCATGACGAGCCGCCGGTATTTTTGCCAGAAAGAAAATAGCGGCCAGCGCCCGATTATTTTCTTCAAATTGTGGATCACGTTTATCGCGCATATCATCGACAAAACGTTCTACCTCTTTCCAGCAATCGCCCCAATATCTAGCGCGCAATTGAGCCACATGATTGAGGCCAGCCAGACGTTCACCCGCTTTTAGCGGAACAGTCGCGGAAACAGCTTCGATAGCCATGATTCCCCCTGTTTTTGTGTAGAGAGGTCAGCCAGTAAATCAGCCTGTGATCGGCTCGGGTGCCAGCGCTTGCCGTCCTTACCTGTGATCCAGCCGTGTCCGTAGTGCATGCCGGGGCTTTGCTTAACGAGCAGAGAAGCGAATGACGGTTCAGTATTCAACATACATACCTCACATCAGCCCGAACGAGGCACCGAGACCGCTCATGGTGTCGACTACGCTAGTCATTGCCGGGTTAGCCTGTAATCGCGCCTGTAATGCCATTGCCGACAGCGACAGCATGCGAATACCCGCGTTTACGCTCGCAATCATGTTTTGCTTACGGGCCGTGGTAAGGCGGTCGCCTGAAACGGCACCGCTCGCCAGTTCGCCGAGTTCACTCATGGCGCGCATGACGTAGGATTGCAGTTTTTCTTTTGCCAGCTCGTTGACCGGCACGCATGGCAAACAATGGATCTGCGCCAGAAAACCATCGACAAGGGTCGAGTCTTCGGTCAGGTCTGTCAGAGTCCATATTTCGCGCGGCGTTAACTGGTGTGGCTGTTCCGGGTTGAGTTTGTTGTAAAGCGTATGCGGCTTGATACCGGCTTTATCGGCCAGCTCTTTCACGTTATGCGTGGCCGCGAATTTTCTGCATGCATCATCAAAGTGTGCATGTGACGAAACGCGAAAATCTAACATGTTTAGGCTCCCTCTAATCACTATGATGATTTACACGTTAAGTGAAATGTCGCATTCACTCAGAGCTTGAATAGTCAGAGCAGCCATGTTCACTTCAACCAGGCCCTTAGTCTGTTTACCCTTTGGCTTGATTGGCAACTTTCCGTATTCAATCAGGTTCTTAGCTGTTTCTTTGTTAGTGCCAGTACGGCGGCAATACTCATCAAGTGGCAGGTAAGGCTCAGGTATGACGATTGTAATGTTTGGTCGCATAAGGCAAACTCCGCTGGTTAACCTGTACGGCAATACAGGGCAATAATGGGCAATGTTTCTTTAAACCTACAAAGCGGAGTTTAATATCACTCCACGAAAACTTGCAAGGATAAGTTTTCATGAAGCTACAAATTGATTTTTCACAAGGCGGAAATGACACCTTAGATCGCGTCATTGAGGCGTATGGATTCAGAACTAAAGTCGCTCTTGCAGAACATCTAGGGATAGCGAGTAGTAGCCTTGCTAATCGATATAAGAGGGACTTTTTCCCGGCAGATATCGTGGTTCGCTGCATGGCTGAGACGGGCGCTACGCTTGAGTGGCTGGTTACCGGGAATGGGCCAAAGTTTGACGGCGAAGACCTCGACATACTGAGAATTGCCAGACAAAAAATTGTCGACGGTCAGCTTTATGACTCAGGGGTTCTTATGTTGGATAAAGCTACATTTTTGCCAGGAAAAGCAGTACCAACGAAGCCTCTTTGTATCATTGAAAGCTCAACGACGTATGTTATCGAGAGGGAGTTTTCAGAGGTGTTTGATGGTGAATGGCTTGTCGATATTGAAGGTAAAACAAGCGTAAGGACACTGACCCGGATCCCAGTAAAGAAAGTTCGTGTTAGCGGCGCTGGCGCGGCTTTTGACTGTTCCATTGATGACATAAGCGTTATCGGGCGTGTGGTGCTAACAATAATCAGCGGATGATTAGTTATGACCGTTCGAAAATTAAGTGATGGGCAATGGGTCGCTGACTTTTATACAGTCAATCGCAGCGATGGAAAGCAGGGTAAAAGAGTCCGTAAAAAATTCTCTACTAAAGGGGAAGCTCTTGCATTCGAAAACTTCACAATGCAAAAGGTTGATAACTCCCCCTGGCTAGGTGATGGCAAAGATCGCCGTCGTCTTTCCGACCTCGTTCACCTTTGGTTTGACCGTCACGGAATTACCCTAAAAGATGGCGAGAAAAGAAAGAAATCCATGCTATGGGCGGCGGAGTGCATGGGCTCCCCACTTGCTAGCGAATTTAGCGCCCAGCTATTTACCGCATACCGCGCAAAAAGGCTTGAAGGGCATTTCGCTCGCACAAAGAGAATTAGCCAAGTATCGCCACGGACGATGAACCTTGAACACGCTTACTTTTTAGCTGTCTTTAATGAACTTAAACGATTAGGTGAGTGGGCACCACCCAACCCCCTAGAAAATGTCAGGCAATTTCGTACTGAAGAAAGCGAGATGTCATATCTCACAGCTGAGCAGATTGAATCGCTGTTAAAAGAGTGCCGCAACAGTTCTGCTGAAGACCTAGAGATAATCGTTAAAATTTGCCTGGCAACTGGAGCGAGATGGAGTGAAGCAGAAAGCCTAAAGCGTTCTCAGGTTTCCTCGGGGAAGATCACTTATATCAAGACTAAGGGTAAAAAGAATCGAACAATACCCATATCGGCCGAGCTAATGGGGGAACTTCCCAAAAAGAATGGTGCGCTATTTACCCCGTGCTACTACGCCTTTAGAAATGCCCTGGATCGCGCAGGGATAGAGCTTCCTCCAGGCCAGTTAACTCATGTCTTGCGGCATACGTTCGCCAGCCACTTTATGATGAACGGCGGGAACATCCTCGTATTGCAAAAGATACTGGGGCACACCGATATAAAAATGACAATGAGATATGCACACTTCGCCCCCAACCATCTTGAGGATGCAGTCAGACTCAACCCTTTAGATTGTCGCAAAAGTGTCGCATCAACTTAGAATTATTGCCCTATATTGCCTTATATATTTTTATTAACGGCATGATTATTAAGTAAGTTATTGTTTTTCGTTTGGCCTTCATGATTCTCATAATCGCTTGGTCGTTGGTTCAAACCCAACAGGGGCCCCCAGATATCAAGGGTTTATGTGCAAACGTAGGCCCTTTTCCTTTTCCAGACGCCCTCAAAATAGCAGAGATCGGTCAGCCACCGGCCAAACCTGGACCTATGCTTATACCGGCAGGCGCCGAAGACGCCCGCCGGGTATACCGCACTATTTCAGCCCAACGCTCAGGAGGTCGGTAATGCCATCATGTGGTACTTATTGCCATTGAAGTTAAAGAAACCGACGTCTTCGAACTGGTTGCGGGTATGAAACGCATACGAGCGCGGGTTCAGCACATTGACAAAGGTAACGATGACGGGATAACGCGGTGCAAACACCTTGCGCTGATACTCAAGCAGCATCTCGCCCACGCCCCGGCCACGATACTCTTCTGCGACGCAGATGGGGCCATACTGATATGAGCTTACTGCATCCAGTTTTTCCCCCTGGTAGCGATATTCGTTGAGAATACTTGCCATGTATTTAAACATGGGCCACGGGCTGAGAAATTCCCACGATCCGCCGAGCAGCAGACCAATGACCTTGTCACATGAACGATCAACGGCGATCACCACACCACTTTCGGCTGAACTTAGTTCGCTTAATTGCTGCTCCGTCATATCGGTGGTGACAAATCCATTCGCCCGTTGCTCGCCTGCAAGATTTTTTGCGTGATAGCGCTCCAGCAGTTGTTTCACCTCAGGGATGTCTACGTCTTGCGCCAGACGAATGACGATATTTTCATTGACCATTGCCATTTCATACTCCTGTAAAATATTTTACTGAAAGCGTCACCATCATCGCACCCACGGTGACAAACAGAACTTTGCGAATGATTTCACCATTGGTTTTAATGGCGGGCAGAACCATAAGCGCCATGTACCTCTGCATTTATTGCTTCAATATAATCAGTACAGGCGGGAATGATGGAGGATAGGGTGATTTGCCAGGTATAAAATTGCGGCAACTTCCATATTACATAACAGTCCTCTTCAAGCCTTTTTCTGAATTCGTCTGTTGGTATGGGAAACGCGTCTTTGATACGATCTGCGATTGATAGAATAATTCCATTCTTCATAAACATACCCTGTCCTGGAGCTACCAGCATAATAAGATTTATTTCACTATTTATCTGAATTGTTCATTCAGATATTTCCATTGTATTCTAAATAGTGCGATTAATTTATAACGCAGATTTATTAATCCCTTCAAGGTAGCGGATAAAATCCAGACGATCTTTCTATCTTTAGAGCTTACTACAAACCCTTAAATTTTAATCACATAATTTTTACAAAACATTATCCTGCGAGCCATTAGCTGAATCAGTTCAGCAAAACACTGTCAATGATTCATTAATAACTAATGGAAATAAGATATATCAGTATTAGCAAGGCTACTGGATACGACGTTTCTCAAGTCAGGTCAGCGATGCGGATAACTGCGCATTCCTATTCCTACTGCCCTCAGGAGCGTTGATGTCGAACGGTTCGGCTTGACGGTAGCGTTCCATCGGTCGACTATGAGGGCATGGCGCGATATCGGTATGCCCTTAGACCGGTTATGTTGTCAGGGATGAAAGACAGCGATTGCATGACTACCGTCTCCCTTGTGATGAGCATGGCCGCGGTTGCATAAAAGGCTAACGCAAGCGAGAAACGGCACTATGCAACTTTTTTAGTTAAGCTCATTCTTTTCCCGGCGGTATCTGGTCAGCCCTGTCTTTCATGACAAATGTTGGTGAATTGCTTATCCGCAATGAATGTGGCATAACACCAGTCCAGAATAGAAAGATGTAGTTTTTTATATTATTGGCTCCACATCGAGGATTGGCTGATGAGATTGACGGTTCTGGTTGATAATAATACATTAATTGACAGGTACCTTATCGGTGAACCTGGTGTGTCTTATCTGATTGAGTATGATGGTCAAAAAATCCTTTTCGATACCGGATATTCGGATGTTTTCCTGAAGAATGCGCAGACGCTGAAAATTGATTTAACCAGTATCGATAGCATCGTTTTTTCTCATGGGCATAACGATCATACCTGGGGGCTAAATCATTTAGTTCAATATTATGACCGGATAAATTTCATTCCTGAAAGAAAGATAAACTTAATCTGTCACCCAGATGCATTAACCCCAAAATACTTTGATGCAAAAGCCATCGGGATAAACTACAGATTCGATCAAAATGATCCCTTTTTTGACAAAATTTGCAGCAAAAAACCTTATCCACTCACTGAAAACATTATCTTCCTCGGTCAAATACCAAGGGACAATAAATTTGAGATGCTGACACCGGTAGGCCAAACGGTGGATGATAAAAGCGAAATTACAGATGATTACGTTATGGATGATTCTGCGCTGGCAATAAAAACAGAAGATGGACTGGTGGTAGTCACAGGCTGTTCTCACGCGGGAATAGCTAACATTATTGAATATGCAAAACAGGTTACCGGAGAAAAACACATTGTTTCGGTCATTGGCGGGTTCCATTTGCAAAATGCTGATGAAGATCGCCTCACGCAGACAGGGGATTACCTTAAAGTATTGTCCCCAGACTCCGTCTATCCGTGCCATTGTACCGATCTTGCGGCGAAGGTTAGCCTGGCGCGTTTTATCAAAATTAACGAGGTCGGCGTTGGATTAACACTGAATTTTTCTGCCACCGGGAAATAAATGTGAAAGCGCGCAGATGACAGCGCCTCTGAATGCCATCTGCGCCGGCGCCAACCCGACGCTAGCGAGCAAAACCTGCGACGCCCTGTCGCAGAAAGCGGGCCGCTGCTGAGCCTTTGCGCA
>OKVI01000302.1_pt1 | contig 44793 bp, 50 predicted proteins | sample 1607001 | NCBI WGS metagenome assembly OKVI01 (sample SAMN03281018, study PRJEB24777) | human gut metagenome | isolation source: fecal sample PR128 from 1 month old male Malay infant, vaginal delivered...
ATGGAGGCACGGCACCGCCCGGTGTCGCGGAATATGTGAACAACGGAGGAAAACATCATGCAATATGCGAAACCTGTCACTCTGAATGTTGAAGAGTGCGACCGTCTCTCCTTTCTGCCGTATCTGTTTGGCAACGATTTTCTGTATGCCGAGGCGTATGTGTACGCGCTGGCGCAAAAAATGATGCCGGAATATCAGGGAGGCTTCTGGCACTTCATCCGCCTGCCGGACGGTGGCGGTTACATGATGCCGGATGGCGACCGTTTCCACATGGTGAACGGTGCAAACTGGTTTGACCGTACCGTGAGTGCTGATGCCGCAGGCATCATCCTGACCTCCCTTGTGATTAACCGCCAGTTGTGGCTGTACCACGACAGCGGGGATGCAGGACTGACCCAGCTTTACCGGATGCGCGATGCGCAGTTGTGGCGTCACATCGAATTTCACCCCGAATGCAACGCGATTTACGCGGCTCTGGACTGATTAACGGACGGGGCGGCAATGCCGCCCCTGTAAAGGAGACGAGAACATGTACTGTACTGTTAAAGAAATTATCCGCGAAGTGCTGGATACAGACGTGCCGGACAGTGAATGCGTTTTTGCCGTAGTGCTGACCCGTGGGGATGTGCGTCACATAGCCCAGGACTGGAGTCTGACAGACGATGAGCTGGAAACCGTCATGCAGCGGCTGGACGATGCCTTTGAATATGGTGCGGATGTCAGCGTTGTTCACGGCGTTGTTCGTGAACTGATGGAAGAAAAGCGCGCCAGCCGTCAGGTGACAGTCCCGGCGGTGATGCTGGAAAAAGTGATGGCGCTGGCAGGCAGTGAAATGAAGCGCCTGTATGCCGTCGGGAGTGAGAACGGGGGCGACGGTGACGCATTCGTCAGGGAGGAACGCGAAGCAATGGACGTTGTGTTACAGGCGCTGGACGGGGAGACGATGTCATGAATATCAGCACAGAAACCCGCGAAATTCTGCGTAATTACAGGGCCGTGATTAATGCGCGGCGTCGTGAAATAGGGCAGAAACCGCTCACCACTGCGCAGATTGTTGATGAAATCTGCGATTTTGTGGCGAATCAGCAGGCGGTTTTCCTCGGTGGTCACTATATCCTTCAGGGCAGCAGAAACAGGTGATACAGGGCAGGCGGTGGAGGCCGCCTGTCAGCCCGCGCGAAAACCCCTGGCAGGCTGACGCCTGCCGGAAATGCGGGGTGCAGCGCCTGCGGCGCTGCCGGCCCGGCTTTCCGGTCAGAAGGTAGTGTATGGCTGTATGCAGGGAACAGGTGTGATATTCCGTGACACTGTCACCGTTTCTGGCTGTCTTTTATTGCGCCCACTTCGGCTCCCGGCTGCCTGGCGGCATCCGGTCGTCAGGCCCGACTCCGACAGGCAGCTGCTGGCGCACCCGCCAGTCTCCGCCGAACCCGCTGGCGCGGTTTCGGGCTGCCGCTACGGTCCGATGCGTGAAAACCCGGCTTGCAGCGACCGTTCCGGTCGCGCCGCCCCTGTCGCGCCGTGACCTGCGCTCCCTGCACACCTGACGGTGTGTGAGGAAACTGCGCCTGATGGCGCAGCAGTCTTCCCTCCTGCCGCCACCTCTGCGGCCTGTTTCCCGCTGTGGACTTTCCGGGGGGCAGACGTAACCCCCTCCCGTTCCATCTGTCCAGGGTGAGATGCACCGGCCACAAAATTTTTAGCCATGAACCCGGCAAAAAATTTTGCGTCCGCCCCCGGACAGCTGTCCCGTGAGGCGGTAAACGGGCCCCCATCGGAAAGGTCCACTGCGGGGAGAAACCCCTGTGAAGTGGACGGCAGGAGGAGCTTTCGCTCCTCTGAAGGGGCACATGAACGTCCCGTCGCCGGTATCCGGTTTATCTCACATCTTTCAGTCAGGAGGTTCTTATGAGTGCACGTGGTATCAACAAGGTCATCCTCGTCGGGCGTCTGGGCAATGATCCGGAAGTCCGTTACATCCCCAACGGGGGCGCAGTGGCAAACCTGCAGGTGGCTACGTCAGAAAGCTGGCGCGACAAACAGACGGGGGAGATGCGGGAGCAGACGGAATGGCACCGCGTGGTGCTGTTCGGCAAGCTCGCGGAAGTGGCTGGTGAATATCTGCGCAAGGGCGCGCAGGTCTACATCGAGGGGCAACTCCGTACCCGTAGCTGGGAAGATAACGGTATCACCCGTTACGTCACTGAAATTCTTGTTAAGACCACGGGCACCATGCAGATGCTGGGGAGTGCACCACAGCAGAACGCTCAGGCGCAACCGAAGCCTCAGCAGAATGGGCAGCCACAGAGTGCTGACGCGACGAAAAAAGGTGGCGCGAAAACGAAAGGCCGTGGACGTAAGGCCGCGCAGCCCGAGCCTCAGCCGCAACCGCCGGAGGGGGAGGATTACGGGTTTTCAGACGATATCCCGTTCTGACTGGCCTGACTGTGATAACCGCCCCGCCCTGCGCGGGGCATCACCGGAGATATGAGGATGAGCGAATATTTCAGAATACTTCAGGGGCTGCCTGACGGCTCCTTTACCCGCGAACAGGCGGAAGCCGTTGCCGCACAGTACCGGAACGTCTTTATCGAGGATGACCACGGGGAACATTTTCGCCTGGTTGTCCGCAATAACGGTGCCCTGGTCTGGCGTACCTGGAATTTTGAGGACGGTGCCGGGTACTGGATGAATCATGCCATCAGGGATTTCGGGATTCTTAAGTAAGAGAGGTGCCGGACGCGCGAACGTCCGGCAGGACATAAGCAATTATAAGGGGATGATTATGCCTGTAACGAAGTGTGAACCAGAAACCACCCGCAAAGCAAGCCGTAAATCTGCAAAAACGCAGGAAACAGTCCTGTCTGCCCTGCTGGCGCAGACGGAGGAAGTGAGCGTGCCGCTGGCCTCACTGATTAAGTCACCGCTGAATGTGCGCACGGTGCCGTATTCTGCGGAGTCCGTCAGCGAACTGGCAGGGTCCATTCAGGGCGTCGGACTGCTGCAGAATCTGGTCGTGCATACCCTGCCTGGTGAGCGCTACGGTGTCGCCGCAGGTGGTCGCAGACTGGCAGCACTCAATATGCTGGCTGAGCGTGGAATCATTCCGGCTGACTGGCCTGTCCGCGTGAAAATTATTCCGCAGGAACTGGCGACGGCTGCATCGATGACCGAGAACGGTCATCGCCGGGATATGCACCCTGCCGAACAGATTGCCGGATTCCGCGCAATGGCGCAGGAAGGCAAAACAGCGGCACAAATCGGTGATTTGCTGGGCTATTCACCCCGCCACGTTCAGCGAATGCTGAAACTGGCAGACCTTGCGCCTGTCATCCTTGATGCGCTGGCAGAAGACCGCATCACCACAGAGCACTGTCAGGCGCTGGCGCTGGAGAACGACACCGCGCGTCAGGTGCAGGTGTTTGAAGCCGCCTGTCAGTCGGGATGGGGAGGAAAACCGGAAGTACAGACCATCCGTCGTCTGGTGACCGAAAGTGAAGTGGCGGTGGCGGGGAACACTAAATTCCGCTTCGTGGGGGCTGATGCCTTCTCGCCAGATGAACTGCGCACTGATTTGTTCAGCGACGATGAGGGTGGCTATGTGGACTGTGTTGCGCTCGATGCCGCCCTGCTGGAAAAACTCCAGGCTGTTGCAGAGTACCTTCGGGAAGCTGAGGGCTGGGGATGGTGTGCCGGACGCATGGAGGCCGTTGGTGAGTGCCGTGAAGATGCCCGGGCATACCGCAACCTGCCGCAGCCGGAAGCAGTGCTGACGGAGGCGGAAGAAGAACGCCTGAACGAACTGATGGCACGTTACGACGCACTGGAAAACCAGTGTGAGGAATCTGACCTGCTGGAAGCAGAAATGAAGCTGATGCGCTGCATGGCGAAGGTCAGAGCGTGGACGCCGGAGATGCGTGCCGGAAGCGGTGTGGTGGTGTCCTGGCGTTATGGCAACGTGTGTGTCCAGCGTGGTGTGCAGTTGCGCAGTGAGGATGACGTGGCTGACGACGCTGACCGCACGGAACAGATGCAGGAGAAAGCGTCAGTGGAGGAAATCAGTCTGCCACTGCTGACGAAAATGTCTTCCGAACGCACGCTGGCAGTCCAGGCGGCACTCATGCAGCAACCGGACAAATCTCTGGCACTGCTGGCATGGACGCTCTGCCTGAATGTGTTTGGCAGCGGAGCGTACAGTAAACCAGCACAAATCAGCCTGGAATGTAAACATTATTCGCTGACCAGCGATGCGCCGTCAGGGAAGGAAGGTGCCGCGTTCATGGCGATGATGGCAGAAAAAGCCCGTCTTGCGGCCCTGTTACCGGAGGGATGGTCACGGGACATGACGACGTTCCTGTCACTCAGTCAGGAGGTGCTGTTATCCCTGCTCAGTTTCTGCACCGCGTGCAGCATCCACGGCGTTCAGACCCGCGAGTGTGGTCACACGTCACGCAGCCCGCTGGACACGCTGGAGAGCGCCATCGGTTTTCACATGCGCGACTGGTGGCAGCCGACAAAAGCAAACTTCTTCGGACACCTGAAAAAGCCGCAGGTTATCGCAGCCCTGAATGAGGCAGGACTGTCCGGTGCCGCACGGGACGCGGAGAAGATGAAGAAAGGCGATGCGGCTGAACATGCAGAGTTCCATATGAAAGACAACCGCTGGGTGCCTGGCTGGATGTGTGCACCACGTCCACAGATGGATGCCACTGAACACACCACTAACCTGGCTGATGCCGCCTGATGAACAACCACACCGCCCCGCCGGAGACGGGGCGGCAGCAAGGGAGATACCGTGATGAAAACTGAACTGACCCTGAATGCCCTGCAGTCCATGAACGCACAGGAATATGAAGATATCCGTGCTGCGGGAAGCGATATGCGCCGTAATCTCACTCACGAGGTGATGCGTGAAGTGGACGCACCGGTTAACTGGATGATGAATGGCGAGTATGGCAGTGAGTTCGGGGGCTTTTTCCCCGTCCAGGTTCGTTTCACGCCAGCCCACGAACGTTTCCACCTGGCATTATGTTCGCCGGGAGACGTCTCTCAACTCTGGATGCTGGTTCTGGTGAATGGTGGTGGACAGCCTTTCGCCGTCGTTCAGGTGCAACATATCTTCACGCCTGTCGCGATCAGTCACACGCTGGCGCTCGCCGCGACACTTGATGCGCAGGGATACAGTGTTAACGACATCATTCATATTTTGATGGCAGAAGGAGGTCAGGCATGAGCGCACGTTCACGGGCACTGATCCCCCTCAGCGCAGAACAACAGGCCGCCATGCAGGCTGTGGCTGTCACCGAACAACGTCGTCGTCAGGGACGCACACTTTCAGCATGGCCTTATGCCAGCGCTTTCTTTCGCTGCCTGAATGGCAGTCGCCGGATTTCGCTGACCGATCTCCGCTTTTTTGCTCCTGCGCTGACGAAGGAGGAATTTCATGGCAACCGTCTCCTGTGGCTGGCTGCCGTGGATAAACTGATTGAAAGTTTTGGTGAAGTCTGTGTTCTTCCCCTGCCATCCGATGCGGGGCATCGTCTGTTCCCGTCCGTTCCTTTTCGTGAAGGTGAGCGGCGTCGTCAGAAAACCACGCTGACAGAGCAGAAATACAGCCGCCAGCGGGAACGTGAGGCAGAACGACGGGAACTGGAATACCAGACATGTTTTGCTCAGGCGCAGATTGACCTTGCGTTTCATACTCCCTCCACGGTCGGAAGCTGGTTGTCCCGCTGGTCTGGTGTTGTTGAGGAGCATGATCTGGAAACGATTTTCTGGGGGTGGTGCGGGCGTTTTCCATCACTGTCATCATTTGACCGGTTTTTCTGGCAGGAGGAACCACTCTGGCGGCTGATTTTTGAAGCTGGTGAGGCCGGTCGTGGTGCACCGGTACAGGTACGTGCACTTGAGCAGTGGATGATCCCGAACAAGCTGGAGAACGCAATATGATGAAATCAGACGAACAATATCAGGTTCCCGTGTGGATGCGACCTCTGTTGCCGTTGCTCTGCAATACCGGTGGTAATGATCCGGAGGAACTGCTGAATGATACAGAAACCACCGCCAGTGCGAATATTGTCCGTTATGTACTGATAGTTGCAGTGCGGTCGCAGATTGATCTGCTGCAGCTACTGTACAGGAAAGGACTGTTGCGCACAGAGATACCAGGTGGCTTTTCACCGGAAGAAGCGCAGGAACTCCTGGATAATCTGGTGCGCAGCCATATCAGCAAGGCGCTGTCGGGTGAGCGAATGGCAGCCCGTGACAGAAATGCCGATCTGACCTGGATTCGCCAGCAACTGGTCGATGCCGCCTGGTTTGTCCGTGCCACACTGGAAGCGCATGGGATGGGCGTCGGAAATGAGAGTCCCTCTGCTCCGCCGGAGACAATGCCGGACATACAGACACGGGAACTGGTTATGTTGATCAAGCGACTGGCATCATCGCTGAAAGCGGTGAAACCCGACAGTAGCGTGGTGCGTGAAGCGCAGGACTGGCTGTGCGACAGAAAACTTGTGGATATCACAGATATTCTCCGGTGAACCAGACATGTATATTTTACGCAGGGACACGCCGATCATGATCGTTTCATATCAGGGGTGGTCTGGAGGTCATGCGGCGTGTCCTCTGCACTCGCCGGAATAAGGAAGTCGCCGGCGGCTCCGCTTTTACCCGGCCATGCGGGGCATGGCCTTGTGGGTTTTCAGCTCTGTGGCCTCAGCGTCGTGTGCGGGCTGTGCCGTGCCTCCATCTTAGCCGGGCTGGCAGGGATGCAAGGGTACGCTTCGCCGCTGCGGTCACCCGGTCCCTCCTTCCCGTCTGCCGTGATTTTCCGGTCGTTCACCCGCTCAGATTTCGCGGTCTCACCCTCCAACTCCCGCCAGCCGTGTGCGTCAGGCTGCGGCTTCCCTTGCGCCCTGTGCATCCCCGCCTTATCGCCCGGCTTTTATGGAGGCACGGCACCGCCCGGTGCCGCAGAACATGTGACTATGGAGGATTCGGGAATGTCTGTTGTTGCACCTGCTGTATACGTTGGAACCTGGCACAAATACAACTGTGGAAGCATCGCCGGACGCTGGTTTGACCTGACCACGTTTGATGATGAGCGCGACTTTTTCGCCGCCTGCCGTGCTCTTCACCAGGATGAAGCCGATCCTGAACTGATGTTTCAGGATTATGAGGGATTCCCGGGGAATATGGCCTCTGAATGCCATATCAACTGGGCCTGGGTTGAAGGCTTCCGCCAGGCACGGGATGAAGGCTGCGAAGAGGCTTATCGTCTCTGGGTGGAGGATACCGGTGAGACGGATTTTGACACCTTCCGCGATGCCTGGTGGGGCGAGGCTGACAGTGAGGAGGCTTTTGCGGTTGAGTTCGCCAGTGATACCGGCCTGCTGGCTGACGTGCCGGAGACGGTGGCGCTCTATTTTGACTATGAGGCGTATGCGCGGGATTTATTCCTGGACTCCTTCACCTTTATTGACGGTCATGTGTTCCGTCGGTGATTTACTCCCCCGCTCCGGCGGGGGTATGGCCTGCCAGGCCGCCGGAAAACCCTGGCAGGCTTACGCCTGCCTGAAATGCAGGAGGGCCGCGCCTGCGGCGCTGCCCTTCCTGCCCGTCATGGTGTGAGGCATTTTTCTGTTATGTCGTTTCTGTTGTTCTGATTTCCGGAGGCGGGGACACCTTCGGCTCCCGGCTGCCTGGCGGCATCCGGTCGTCAGGCCCGACTCCGACAGGCAGCTGCTGGCGCACCCGCCAGTCTCCGCCGAACCCGCTGGCGCGGTTTCGGGCTGCCGCTACGGTCCGATGTCTGAAAAAACAGGCTTGCAGCGACCGTTCCGGTCGCGCCGCCCCTGTCGCGCCGGAAACGGCGCTCCCTGCACACCTGACGGTGTGTAAGGCCACTGCGCCTGATGGCGCAGTCAACCCTTCCGCCGCCACCCCTGCGGCCTGTTTCCCGCTGTGGACTTTCCGGGGGCTGGAGTAACCACATCCCGTTTCAGCCGTCCAGGGGAAGATATACCGTCCACAAAATTTTTAGCCATAAACCCGGCAAAAAATTTTGCGTCCGCCCCCGGACAGCTGCCCCGTGACGTGGTGACGGACGCCCCATCGGAAAGGTCCACTGCGGGGAGAAACCCCGAAGAAGTGGACGGCAGAAGGGGCTTTCGCCCCTCCGGGGAGCAACCGGTCGGCCCGGCGACCTGATTCAGCAGAAGGAGACGTTTTCATGACTGTCAGCAGCACGATTTCCGTTTTTTGCCGCGACGGGGTGTTCCGTACCGTTTACTGCCACCTGCACGGTGAGCCGACCTGGAACGGTCGCATCCTGCATACCCACTATGCCACCGGTCAGCAGGCCGAAGCCCTGGTTGAACACGGTGATATCCGTTGCCTCGGTCCCCGTTGCGACAAACCCGCCGGGCATACGCTTCAGAACCCGGTGGACGGTGTGACGGCTTATTACGGACGTGACAGTGGTTTCCGGATGGACAGTGAGGCGCGTGAGTACCGTTCTTTCAGGGAGGCTATTGCCACTGAAAGCACTGAAGAGGTGCGCTTCCATTATGTGTTCATCGACGGCTACTGGAAGGTGATGTACCGCACGCCGGAAGGCTGGAAGATGAAGTCGCTTGCGCTGGCACTGCGCCGCTGTCCGAAATGAAAAAAAGGCAGGGCGATAAACCCTGCCTCTCTCCGCCGGCGCTTCCCCGCCAGGAAGTCCGGCATCTCAATCACTATCTATGGAGATTATGCCATGAGACCATCAATTATCTTCGCAACCGCCGAGTATGTAAAGCGTCTGCGTGAAGAGTGCCTGCGGGAGAATAAACCCCTGCACCGCCATACCCGCTTCAGACGTCAGGAGCTGGCACAGGATGAGATTAACCCGGACGTCCTGGCGATGAGCGGCCATATCGCCAGACGCTGCAGTGAGCAGAAGCGGGTGCGTATCCCCGCCATGAAAGTCAGCGAATGGGGCCACCTGCTCCGCGCGCTTGAAATTGAGCGGGTCTGCCACTGATTAACCCTTGCCGTCTGCCTGTGCAGGCGGCAGGATACGTTCAGACATCTCACCAGGAGGAACCGTGAGTAAGAAGAAAAACACCACAACGCCCACGCCGCATGATGCCGCGTTCCGGTCGTTCCTGGCGAATCCCGACGTCGCCAGAGATTTTCTGGAACTGCATCTTCCTGCGGAGTACCGGCAGTTGTGCGACCTGTCCACGCTGAAGCTGGAACCCGCCACCTTTGTTGAGCCGGACCTGCATCAGTACGCCAGCGATATCCTCTGGAGCGTGAAAACCACCGGGGGTGAAGATGGCTATGTTTATACGCTCATCGAGCACCAGAGCACCGAAAATCTGTACATGCCTTTCCGCATGTTACGTTACAGTGTGGCGGCGATGCAGAGACATCTGGAGCAGCACAAAACGTTGCCACTGGTCATTCCGGTGCTGTTCTATCACGGTGAGCGCAGCCCGTACCCGTACAGCATGAACTGGCTGGACTGTTTTGAGAATCCGGCGCTTGCGGCTAAAATATACACAAAGCCGTTTCCGCTGGTTGATATCACTGTCGTTGATGACAATGAAATCATGAACCATCGCCGGATGGCCGCACTGACGCTGCTGATGAAGCATATCCGCCATCGTGACATGATGGAGCTGCTGGACAAACTCCCGCAGGTCATGGTGGAAATTTCAGACGAGCAGGTGCGTGTTCTGATTCATTACATCGTTAACGCAGGGGACTCTGTATCACCGGAATTTATGCGGGCGCTGGCTGAGCGTCTGCCGCAGCATGAGGATAAACTGATGACTATCGCAGAACGTCTTGAGCAAAAAGGTCGCCAGGAAGGCAGGATGGAAGGACGCATGGAAGGACGCATGGAAGGACGCATGGAAGGAGCGCTTGAAAAAGCCCTGGCTATTGCGTGCCAGCTTCAGAAAATGGGGATGACGCCGGAGCAGATTAAGCAGGCTACCGGACTTTCCGATGACGAACTGAAGAAAATCACTCACTGATGAGAACCACAAAGCCCGGCAAAATGCCGGGCTTTTTTGTCAGCAGGAGCAGAGCAAACAGCATGACGATTGCAGAACGTCTTATACAGAAAGGTTTCGACGAGGGTTTTAAACAAGGGGCTCTTGAAGTGGCGCGGGAAATAGCCTGCCGGCTTCGGGATATAGGCTGGCCGCCGGAACGGATTCAGGAGGTCACGGGACTTTCCGGTGAAGAACTGAAAAGCTGTTTCCTGATGAGCAGTAGCCTGGCATTCAGCCAGGCTGTGAATCACGCTCACACATTCCCTGCCGTTTCCCCCAGTTCATTTTCCAGTCGCCTGATGATATCTGCCTTACGCATCCCCTGCATGTGAGGCAGCAGGTCACGGACTGAAAGTGCCTGGGTGGTCCTCCAGACGGTGACGTCCACCTGTTCCGCATTTTCCCAGGCGTGCCATGTTCTCTGCGTCACGCCAAATTCTCTGGCCGCTTTTTCGCGTGACCAGAGCATGCTTTTTCGCCAGATTCGCAGTTCCCAGCCGGTCATAAAATACCTTTGAAAAAGTGAAAAAACTTCACTTTATTTTATCATCACAATTGCCAAATCAGCGCGATAAATAAGTGTAAAAAAATGAAGAAATTTCACTTTTTTTTGCTTGTAAATGTCGTGCGGTTTTCTCTGTTTTCACCTGTGCGGGAGTGGTGTGCCAGTGACCACCACATGCCATTGTTGTGCCGTCGTTTTTCTTCAGTCGCGCCGTATGCGGCGCTCCCTGCACACCTTACGGTGTGTAAGGCCACTGCGCCTGATGGCGCAGCTGTCTCTGCCTGTCTGCCGCCGCACTGCGGCCTGTTCTCCGCAGACGGACTTTCCGGGGGTACATACATGACCACATCCCGTTTCAGTCGTCCAGGGGAGAGATGTACCAGCCACAAAACTTTTTGCCGCAGGCGTCAAAAACTTTTGCGTCTGCCCCCGGACAACTGCCCCGTGACGTGGTGAGCGTCCCCCGTCGGAAAGGTCCACTGCGGGGAAATCCCCGAAGACCCGGACGGCAGAAGGAGCTTCGCTCCTCCGGGAAATGACCTGGCTGACCCGGCAGTCGTGACGATGAGGAGACAATGTGATGAATCAGACTTTACCCACTGCTGACCTGAATACTGCCGGCACGACAGATGTTATTCCGTCTGTGGCTATCGACCGCATCATCGCGCAGCGTAACGAAGGTATTGCACTGTTCATGCAGGCGATGGAATGCCTGGCGACAGCGCGCAAGATTCTGCTCGATGCGTCAGGTGATATTTTTCTTTACGGGTTTGAAGACTGCGTGACTGATTCCGTTCGTCGCATGGATAAGCAGGAAGAAGCGAAAAGGAATATCACCCGTCTTGCCGACCGGAAAATCTGGGACCGCCTGATGACAGATACGGGCATGTACACCTTCATGAGTTCATGCCAGCGTGATGAGTGGAACAGCCAGCTGATGAGCGACACCTGTCCTGAAATCACCCTGGACAATGTACTGGCAACATTCCGCCATCTTAATGCCAGCAAGATGCAGACGTTTGAACAGGGGCTGATTGATGTCTACCGGAAATTGTCATGGGATTACAGAACCAATAATCCCTGCCGTCTGGGTAAGAAAATCATTATTGAAAACCTGCTGTACCGCTGGAGTAACGGGCGTGTGACGCTGGACTGCAGCGGACGGGAGGCACTGGATGACCTGGTACGTCCGTTTTATCTGCTGGAGGGGCGCAACGTTCCTGACTTCAGGAACAGCATCGGGGCGCAGTATGGTGAATTTCTCGGGAACGGCGACAATGTCGGTAAGCTGTTAGAAGGGGAATATTTTACGGTGCGTGGCTACCAGAAAGGGACCGTACACATTGTCTTTAAGCGTTCTGACCTTGTTGAAAAACTGAATGATATTATTGCACGGCATTATCCAGGTGCATTGCCGCCACGAGTCTGATTAAACAGAAAAGCCCTGGTATTTATGCCGGGGCTTTTTTTTCTGTAATCATCATAATCTCAGAACACGATGTGACATTGTCACATCAATTGTTGTTCATATCGATGCCATCTTTCCTGCCTGAATCTGTCTTTTTAGGTGCTGTTTTAGAGGAAGAACGGCGGGATGGTTTTTTCGATTCTGCTTCCCGAATAATGTCACGAAGTGCCTTCTCTCCTACTTCATACCCTGCATTTTTGAGCGTGTCACGAACATCTGCCAGTGTATAACCCTTTGTCCTTACCAGGACAATAATGTCATCACGAATGGCATCAAGAAAATCACGCAATGTTTTCCGTTGAGCGGTGAGATCTGGCAATTCCGATAAAGCAGCTTTTGCCAGCTGGATGTCATCATCTGAGTAAAATTTTTTAGAAGCCATTGGCACTTTCTCTCCGTTTCATGTTGAAGTCTGATTTTATCATCAAAAACTGACTCCTGGCAGGGCTGCGCCCTGCCTCTGCCGTCTGCATAAGACTATGATGCACAAAAATAACAGGCTATAATGGCCTGAAAAACGGGACAGGATGTGCAATTGTAATACCGTCACACGCGACGCTATTACAATTGCCATCTGGTCAGGGCTTCGCCCCGACACCCCGTAAGGAGCCTGAAGTGAGTGATAGTGCGGTAAGAAAGAAAAGTGAGGTACGGCAAAAGACAGTTGTCAGGACACTCAGATTCTCTCCTGTTGAGGATGAAACCATCAGGAAAAAAGCTGAAGATTCCGGACTTACTGTATCTGCTTACATCCGAAATGCAGCACTGAATAAGCGAATTAACTCCCGTACAGATGATGCTTTTCTGAAGGAGTTAATGAGACTGGGAAGGATGCAGAAGCATCTGTTTGTTCAGGGAAAAAGAACCGGTGACAAGGAATACGCAGAAGTGCTTGTTGCCATAACCGAACTTACAAATACATTGCGTAAACAGTTAATGGAAGGTTGAGGATTCTCCGGTGAATGCAGTCATTCCGAAAAAGAGAAGGGACGGCAAGTCTTCGTTCGAAGACCTGGTATCCTACGTCTCTGTCCGGGATGACATGACCGATGAGGAACTGGATTTATCTTCTTCTTCGCAGGCTGAACAACCGCACCGAAGCCGTTTCAGTCGCCTTGTTGATTATGCGACACGTCTTCGAAATGAGTCATTCGTGGCGCTGGTTGATGTCATGAAGGACGGCTGCGAATGGGTCAACTTTTATGGTGTCACCTGCTTTCATAACTGTACTTCTCTTGAAACTGCCGCTGCAGATATGGAGTACATTGCCCGGCAGGCACACTATGCAAAAGATGACACTGATCCTGTTTTTCACTACATCCTTTCCTGGCAGTCACATGAAAGCCCGCGTCCGGAACAGATTTATGACAGTGTACGTCATACGCTGAAATCACTCGGCCTTGCCGACCATCAGTATGTCTCTGCCGTGCATACTGATACAGATAATCTGCACGTCCATGTGGCTGTTAACCGGGTACACCCTGAAACGGGTTATCTGAACCGGTTATCATGGAGTCAGGAAAAACTCAGTCGTGCCTGCCGTGAGCTTGAACTGAAGCATGGTTTTGCTCCGGATAACGGTTGCTGGGTCCATGCGCCGGGAAATCGTATCGTTCGCAAAACTGCCGTTGAACGTGATCGCCAGAACGCTTGGACACGCGGAAAAAAACAAACTTTTCGCGAGTATGTCGCGCAGACAGCGGTCGCTGGTTTACGCAGTGAACCTGTAAATGACTGGTTATCCCTGCATCGTCGTCTTGCGGAAGATGGTCTGTACCTGTCTCAGATGGACGGAAAATTTCTGGTGATGGATGGCTGGGATCGCAACAGGGAAGGTGTACAGCTTGACTCGTTTGGTCCCTCCTGGTGTGCAGAAAAACTCATGAAAAAAATGGGTGACTACACGCCAGTACCAAAAGACATTTTCAGCCAGGTGGAAGCACCAGGACGCTATAATCCGGACTTCATTGCAGCTGATGTTCGCCCGGAAAAAATCGCTGAAACAGAAAGTCTGCAGCAGTATGCCTGTCGTCATCTTGGAGAACGTCTGCCGGAAATGGCACGGGAAGGACGGCTGGAAAACTGCCAGGCTATTCACCGCACACTGGCTGAAGCGGGATTATGGATGCGTGTTCAGCATGGTCACCTGGTTATCTGTGACGGTTATGATCATAACCAGACTCCCGTTCGTGCTGACAGCGTATGGTCACTGCTGACGCTCGACAATGTGAATCAACTCGATGGTGGCTGGCAGCCTGTACCAACAGATATTTTCCGCCAGGTTACTCCAACAGAACGCTTCCGTGGTCGTCGTATGGAGAGCTGTCCTGCGACCGATAAAGAATGGCACCGTATGCGTACAGGTACGGGGCCGCAGGGGGCTATCAAACGCGAACTGTTTTCTGACAAAGAAAGTCTGTGGGGATACAGCATCAGCCATTGTAGCCCTCAGATTGAAGAAATGATCACACAGGGTGAGTTTACCTGGCAGCGTTGTCATGAGCTGTTTGCACAACAGGGACTGATGCTACAGAAACAACATCACGGGCTTGTTGTCGTTGATGCCTTTAATCATGAGCAAACGCCGGTGAAGGCCAGCAGCATTCATCCTGATCTGACTCTGGGGCGTGCAGAGCCACAGGCCGGACCTTTTGTGAGTGCCCCAGCAGATTTGTTTGACAGGGTGCAACCTGAAAGTCGCTATAACCCGGAGCTGGCTGTCAGTGACAGGTACGGGGTCAGCAGTAAACGTGACCCAATGCTGCGCCGGCAGCGACGTGAAGCCAGAGCTGAGGCCCGTGCTGACCTGCGTGCCCGCTATCTGGCATGGCGTGAACAATGGCGTAAACCAGATCTGCGTTATGGGGAACGTTGTCGGGAAATTCATCAGGCATGCCGTCTGCGGAAGTCACACATTCGTGCGCAGTACGATGATCCGGCATTACGTAAGCTGCATTATCACATTGCAGAAGTGCAGCGAATGCAGGCATTGATCAGGCTGAAAGAAGACATCAGGAATGAGCGGCTGAAACTTATTGCTGACGGGAAGTGGTATCCACCCTCTTACCGTCAGTGGGTCGAAATTCAGGCTGCTCAGGGAGACAGGGCTGCTGTATCGCAGCTGAGAGGCTGGGATTATCGCGATCGCCGTAAAGATAAGTCACGCACAACGACAACAGACCGCTGTGTCGTGCTTTGTGAACCGGGCGGAACGCCGGTATACGGTAATACCGGTGATCTCGAGGCCCGTTTGCAGAAGAACGGGAGTGTTCGTTTCCGTGACCGTCGGACGGGAGAGTTTGTCTGTACGGATTATGGTGACAGGGTTGTTTTCCGTAATCACCATGACCGCAATGCGCTGGCAGATAAACTGGATTTGATTGCACCGGTATTATTCGGGCGTGATCCACGCATGGGTTTTGAACCAGAAGGAAACGACAAACAATTTAACCAGGTCTTTGCTGAAATGGTTGCCTGGCATAATGTGACAGGCCGTACCGGTCACGAAGACTACAGGATTACGCGACCGGACGTGGATCATCACCGTGAAGGAAGTGAACGCTACTACCGCGATTATATCGCGGCGAACAGCAACGATGACGCATCACTGCCTCCGCCGGAGCAGGATAAACGCTGGGAACCGCCTTCTCCAGGTTAAAAAAAAGGCCGCGCCAGAATCCGGCGCGGCCACTGTTCAGTACATTCCGTCCCAGTCCGGACGGTTGATTTTTTTATGATGAAACCCGTTTACAGGACGCCCTGTCGGGTGGTTATTGTCCTGTGGAAGCGTTAACAGGTTTATACCTGCTCTTTCTGCTCTCACTGATATCTGATTTTCCTCTTTTGTTTCAGGTAGTTCTGGTCTGTTCAGCGTGATATAGCGAATTCGTCGTTCTTCCCGTGTGGTCGTTTTAAGCGTATTCACCGCTGTTTCCCACAAGGCACTTTCACGTGCGTTGATATCTGTGTCGTACTCTTCCAGCATTGCCATAGCCGCCTGACGTCCTGCAATGCGTTGCTGGAATGTATCCACGATCGTGTGCGGCTCTGTGCGAATTTTTCGTCTTTTTCTGGAGGGTTTTGCAGTCAGGACGCCAATGATGGCACTGACATTTTCCGGTGACGGTATTCGACGTTGAGTAGTACGGGGAACAAGACGGCGGAGACGGTCCAGGCGTGGCGCATCCACGCTGATATACCTGTTTATAACAACGGGATCGCTGCTGCAGCTTTTCTCATCGTCAGGGATGAAGAATGATGCTGATGGTACGGTTTCTCCCCGGAAAATAGAAAAGAACTCGCCAGGATGAAGTTCAATCAACTCCTGAACATTTATCTTGCTTTCCATCAGGATGCTGATTTGTGGGCTGTCAATCCATGATTCACCAAATATGCCGTCCTGACGCTGCAGGTTGTTCATCCTCGCCCTGGCTTCTTCACCGGCGGCGCTTTTCAGCGTTCTGGCCGTACTACCCTCGCTGACAATCCTGCCGGCAAATTTTGTCCCCGTGTTCTGCATCAGTGTTGCAGTATTCGTGGCTGTTGTCTGTCCTTCTATACGTTCCTGGTCCTGTGCCATCAAAATCAGAGCAAAATCCAGTGAACGCACCTGAGTGGCTTCCACAGCAATACGGTCCGTATAGTATGCCCCCACTTCATCAAGGAAACACAGATAAGGGAAACGCCCCTTATATTTTTTGACTTCCAGTGCATCGGAATCAGTTCCTTCGAGGCGGTAGCCCAAATCACGGGCGAGAATCATACTTTTCTGGGTGATAAACATTCGTCCAAGAGCAGACGTTGTATGCGCTGATGTATCCAGAGCGGGGATCATTACCATCAGAATCCTGTCGCTGTGAATGCTGTCACGGATATCGATATCACCGGAATCTTCAGCAAAAATATCCCCGAATGCTTCCGTGAATGTGCTGAAAGTTTCAGAAAACTGCCCGGAGAGATAAGCATGTTGTTTTCTGGGTTCTTCCGTCCAGGCTGATGGTGTCCTGACCAGCGACAGGTCGAAACCGGGAACGTCCTGAAGGTAGTTACGTAACGGTGCGATAGCTTCTTCCGGCCACTGATCATCGAGGCCACGACAGTAAAGTTTGGCCATCCCTTCGAGAGTCATATGTTCACGGAGCATCTGCAGCGACATTGTTTTGCCTTCGCGCACACACCAGAATTTAGTACCAAATACCAGTGCCTTATTCATGGCAATGGCCCGGGACTGCCACTCGCCCCCCTGGACGTTCTGGGGCAGCATTGACTGCATTGTCTCCGCTGTGAATGCCTCAGTGCTGTAACAGAAGGGATTCCAGGTATTTGACTGAGGACGCGTTTTTTCACCACTCAGAATGATTTCACTGCGGGATTTTCCTCCGTTCATGAAGTTAATGACTTCCACATCGTCTTCACGTCCAAAGCGTCTGGCCAGATACCAGATCGTTCTTGCCGTATCATTCTGTGCCTTGCCATCGACAAGGGTGAATCCTCTTGCCCAGCAAAGTGGGTTAATCGCCCAGGCAAAGATGGTTTCCGTTTTACCGCCACCGGTGGTGGCGAAAAACATTATATGGCGGGTCAGATCGTCCATACTCAGCCATAACTCCCTGCCAATATCCCTGACGCGTTGATAACCAACATAGAATATGCCGCTGGCCGGTGATTCCAGAATGACCTCATACTGGAACAGGGTTGGCCAGAAGCTGAAAAGACTTCTTTTAATCATTCTGTCCTGTGACGGGTCAGCACATTCCAGCGTCATGGGCATACGAAGAGGGCAGCGCCATCGCTGCAGACTAAATACCAGCATTGTTATCAGTGTGAACAACAGACATGCCGGTAATGCAAGTGGCCAGATAAAACTGGCCACAAGACTTGCCACCAGGCAAAAGCCATAGATATTGAGACTCTGGAGTGCATTCCAGACAGGATTTCCCCAGGCTGTACGGTGTAAAAGCTCGGGGTTAACGCGATGTTCACTCATGGCCAGACTCGCTGTCGGTGGTTTTCAGGAATAAATTAAGCGTGCCAGTTTCCTGCAGAATTCCTGTAGGCAGATGCCAGCCGGTGTCGGACAGCACCCATGGGGTACCGGCAAATCCGAACTTACGGAAGGCGACATTGTTAACATCAATCGCAGCTCTGGCTGCTTTCAGGCATGTTTCATCTGCAGGCGTTGTTTCTTCTGATGGCGTCATCATTCCGTTATCTGCGGAATACAGTCGGTGCCAGCCGGCAGCACGTTTCTGAGCATCTTTTTCACACAGCAGTGGTGCCACACGGTCGGTGGATTCCTCTCCACCAATAACTGAAACCGGGTAGATAACGACATTGAAGTCGCTGGCCAGGCGTTTTAAGGCCGGCTCCAGAAGTCTGCAGTTAGGACAGGCAGGATCGAGAAATGCGAACAGGGTTCGTTCATGACCGGATGACAGGTTGATGGTAAACATGCCCCGATCGGCGTTCCGCTTCAGAACAGTAGCCAGATTATGTCGCGCAGCTGCGGCTTCCGGATTTTTGCTTGTGATTGTTTTCTCCGGAACCTGGACGTCTTTTTTCGGGGGAACCGGGAGTTGAATGCCTTCATTTAATGGCACAGTGTGATTCAGGTGAGGGGGAAGCAGTCGTGGCTCACCTGCTGTCTGTACTGCTTCAGGCGTTGTATCATCCCAGAATACACGATCAACATAGCGGAACAGAGAGAAGCCAATCGTTGCCATTACGAACAGCACAACGCTGGCGATTATGCCACGGAACAAAGGTGTTCTGCTGAAGCGGCGTTCCATCAGATATTCAAGGCGCAGGCAGGAATCAATAGCTGTAAGTATCTGGTCAGCGTTATGCTCCTGTTTATCAATCAGGACGGTTTCTCTGTTACGGGTGCCCATGGCGTCAAAGGCTATATGAATCAGTTGATTATTTCGTGTTACCAGCCCTGACAGGGCATCCCGTGGAAGGACGGCAATAATTTCTGTCCTGCCATCCGGCCAGATTGCCTGCACGGAAATATGTTTTGCAATACGTGTTGCAAAGTACTCGATTGTCATTTTCAGTTCTCCGGATAATCAGAATTCGTTGTCTGTAGCAGGTGTGCGGGGCAGGATGTCGTCGGTGAGGGACCAGTTGGTCAGGATGCGGCGTTTCCGGTCGCGATCTGGTTGTGGTTCATCCCAGATAAGACCGAGACTGAGCATATCCCGCCGTAAGCCTTCCACCGCTTCATCAACACAGGGTTCAGGGCAGGGAAGGCCAAAACGCATGGCTTCGGCCTCTGCACGTGCAACGGCCACCACGCCAGCGCCTTCAATAAATCCTTTCGTGGTATTGGCGCGGTGTAATGCATAAAACAGAGTCCTGTCCACGCCTTTCAGCCAAATCCAGTTGGGTGGCGTAAGCCGCAGGTCATGTGCATACAGCCAGACCAGCCCACTGCGGACGTAGCGATGTTGTTTCAGCCATTGCTGTGCTCCGTTGCTTTTAATCACTCTCTGGAAAGCTGATTTGGCCAGTGAATAAACAGGGGTACAGAATTTCCCACTGTCCCGTTTGCTTTTAATTCTGCATGAGAGGTTCAGTGTATCCATGAGCTTTAATGCTGCCTTACGATCATCCAGGAAATACTGAAGACCAAATATGGCAAAGAGCGCTTTTTCATGTGGTGCCATGTCTTTCCAGGACGTTAAAGGTTTACCCAACTGGGCCATGAAACATCGTCTTGCAGCTGCAACATCGAGCTGCATATTGGTGATGAGAGTATGCTGCTCGACAAATGCTTCCGGGGTGAGAGCAACCCGCCGTTCAGGTCGTTTGCCACCATGAAAGAGTTTTTCCGGATCACCATCTGCCAGTACAGGGGCGATAGCAGGGGACAACGAAGCAAAGATGTGTGGCAGGCGGGTAATATCTACTGGTCTGCGGGTGAAACGACTTTGTCCCGGATGTTGATACCACTCCCACAAACACCAGAGTGTCACAGGTAAGAGGTACATCCACAGAATACCTATGGTCTGCTCCATGACGTTAATCCACTGGCTATAGCTTATGTTGGCGGCGTTGTTACCGGTCATGGCAAGCAGGTTGTATCGTGGTGCTGCATAGTTATGAAATGGTCCCCAGTCAACCAGTCCCCATAAGGTATGAAGAATCAGGCAGCTGGCGTAAACCACTTCCGGCAAGAATAACCATATAACGAATAGCAGCAGGATAAGAAGGACACCAACAGCGCCCCATATCTGCATAGGATCTTCTGCGACAGGCTGTCGATTGTAAGACATGACAAAGTCTCCATTTCTGGAATTTAAATCAAACGGAAAGGTTAAAAATTTATTTGCAGGCGATAAGAGCTAACCAGAGGAATTAGCCGTGTGATAAAAGGATTGTTGCAGATACGAAAGTCGTTAGAATAGCTGCGGGCGCTTGAGGCTGTATGCCGAAAGCGTTTTGTGGACGGTATACAGCAGAAAGCCCCTGGAGATTTTTTTATCAATCAACCAAGGGCTCTACTGTAATGCCTAGACAACATTATAGTAGCCCGATAACCGCCGTAAGGCAATGGAGGGGCTATGATGCCACAGCGAACGTTTTTAATGATGTTAATCGTCATCTGTGTGACGATTCTGTGTTTTGTCTGGATGGTGAGGGATTCGCTTTGCGTACTCCGGCTCCAGCAGGGAAACACAGTGCTTGTGGCAACGTTAGCCTACGAAGTTAAACGTTAACGGGCAACACGGCGGCAGGTTTTCTGCCGCCGCTTTGTTGCGAAGGCTGACCTCATTGCGCCCTTTCTTCTTCAATGAAGCGTATCCGGTATTGTTTCATTTTCCCTGAAGCCGATTAGCTCCAGCCGAATGCCTTTGCCATCGGGGTCCACGTTCTGCATTTCGCAGATACCACGCCGGGTCATGAGTGTGAAGGCTGTCATTTCGTCAAAGAAGTCATCGTCGTGAAGCTTCACGACATAGCGGGGAAGTTTGCTTCTTTGAGGGGCAGGTTTTCGTTTACGGGGTTTAGCTGAACGGGACATATAACTACCTGAAAGACAATGATATTGTCTGTTTTTATAACGGTAATTTCAGGCCATGACAAGCCGCAGCCGCCAGGCTGCCTACTCGAGGTAAAGCCCTTTGAAGTCACGATTATCTTTCAAATTTGCCAACGCCTTCTTTACTGCCGGAAGCGTGTTATCGTTTATCAGGGCATGTTTAACAGGTTTAGTATTACCCGCATATTCCAGGACCTCATCAACGAGTAATTGTCCTTCGTCATCAGGATCACCCGCATGAATAATTTCAGTCACATCCGCGCGATTAATAAGTTCTATAATCGTTTTAAGCTGTTTTGAAGCTCTTTCCACAGGCTGATATTTCACAGGATAAAGGCGTAGAGGAAGCGTTTCAACCTTCCAGGCTTTGTATTCAGGATTATAGTTTTCCGGTGGCTGTGATTCGATAATATGACCAAAACAGTTAGTCACAATTACGTTATCACTCTCAAACCAGCCATCATAGCGGGTAAAATTGCCACCAAGCGCCTTAACAATATCATTTGCTACTGCGGGTTTTTCTGCGATAAAAAGTTTCATCTCAAAGCTCCTCCTTCCAGAGATTAATTTCACCGAAAGACTGATATTCCCCTAACGGTTTTGCCAGTACATTAGGGTTAACTTCATTTTGCCCTAAACCAATAATAATCTGTGCATCAAGGGCTTGTGTAATCAGTCCAGCAAGATGAAGGGCTTCAGCCATATCAAAAACTTCCACTTCTGTAAAAACGTCCGACTCAGCAGGATATTCAACCATTTGCCTTTCAACAGCTGAAATAGTTACAGGCATACTGACTGTCCGATCTTGTGAAAAAATGTCACATGAAATCATGCTATAACCACCCCAACGATATGACCACACATGAGCTATTACAGGTTCTGATTTAAAAAACTCTTTAGCCTTTTTAACTATATTCCCAGCACAGTCGTGTAAAGCTTTATTCGTTTCAGTAAAACAGTCTGGTTCCAGACGACTAATATTTTGTAATTCGTTTTCTCTATTCTTTTCCTTTTCATCCTCTTCTTTTTTAAATGCATCAAAATTGTTAATGAAAGAAAATTGAGAATGAATGCTATCCTCTAACTCCAGATTATTATAACTAGCCGTCTGATAGGCTTTAGCGATTAGAGTATATGCTTCTTTCTGTAAATTCTCTGACTGTTCAATAAGACTGGCTGCCTTTTCAAGGGTTTTCTTATCTGCACCATTAGTTTGTTTAACTAATGACTCAAGCTCTTTTACTGCTTCGATATACGAAATCATATAAAAATCCTCGTCTCTTTTTCAGGAACACTGATAACAAATTCAACAGTGTCGCCTTTACCATGATTAAACAGAGGTTTTAACATTTCTTCGCTTTCAAAATTGGCTCTGAATGCTGCTACATCACGAACAAAGCAGGACATATATTCATATCTTTCATTCTTAAACATCCCCTGCAAATCTTCACCATGTTGCAAAGCATACTGACAGATTCGTTCATACAGGGATGATTCCGTTATGGTGACGTAAGTTGCACTTTCTGTCATGAAGTCATTAATACGGATATCAGCACTAATCTGTACTTCATCACTGATTCTTTTATTGAATCGTTCCTTATCATATTTTGTCATCATTGTTCTTATCCTCTGATTTAAAGAGAAGCCTTTAATATTGCACAAAGATAAAAAGACAGATTCATTAGTATCATTAATAAAAAAATGATAAAAAACTCAACCATTTTAGATATATTAAATTTTCTGTGTGTAATTCTTAATAAATATTCCCCCGTTGCCACCTAGAAGGCAAAGAAGCAAACCACAAACACAGAATTGTCGAGTAAATCGTATAAAGAATACATCCAGTGACCAGCCGGATATGGCAAACCAAAAGAAGAATGCATTTCTTTCTCCCTGATTTTTATGCCGCCATTTCAGTGTTCAGAAGGATTCTGGATGATTTTTATTTCATCGAATTCTTCAACTGAAATACGCTCTGGTGTAGTCCTTAAACAAGACGCTGTGAGCGGCGTTTCTTTCCCCTTCTCCACGTTACCCAACACAATTCTGGTTGGGCAATTCTGATTAACAGCTTCCAGCAAACGGTTTAACTCATCATCAGAATAAATTTCTTTAATATTGTTAATGTCGGATGTCAGAGTTACAAGTCGGTATGACGGAGTTACAAATCGGATTTTACTCATATGTTTACCTCTTTAATAAAAATATGTCGGCTTAGGCAATTTAGTTTTGTTTACCCAGGTAATGCAGATTTTCAATCGTTCCTAAAATTTCAAAACTGTCAGGAGCAACTTTCCGCCAGTGATTTTTTGCATGAGAAGCATAACTTCTGTCCCAGCGGAGAATACGATTACCATCCTGGATAATACATATCATTCTGTTTTTTGATGTGCGTAATGATTTTGTGACTTTTGCAAAGTCATTATCTGAAAGTGCTTCAATAGCGGGATTATTCAGATTAATTATTCTTTCTTGCCCACTATTTGATACAACAAGTATTTTTATCATCATCGTCGTCTCCATTGTCATTTTGAATGATGATGTTAATCATAAATCACCTCAGAGTTGCGAAAGTAATTATCTGTATGTGTGTTTATAGATGTCGCAAGATGTAAATTAAGACCTTACGACATCATGTTTCAGTTCAGAAAAGCATTAGCGACAGGCGTAATAACCCCGGATACCGGACAACTGCCCTTCCTGGCCACCAGGGAAATGATACGCAATGGTATTTTTAACCCCGTTGCCACTGATAACGGTTGTACTGGAGTACAGCCAGTTATTTTTCAGGTTTGTCCAGCCTTCGTAGGTTTCCAGTTCACCCCATTCACTGATAACGCCCTGAAGGGCACCGGATGAAGCCACCTGTGCGCCCAGCTGACGGCAGGAGTAAATCGCTGTTCCGTCATAGTCACCGCTCAGCCACTCCCATTTCGTGGCACTCTGCGCAAACCAGTTGCTGCCCATATTCAGGGTAATGGTCTGTCCGTCTGCATCTGTACCTGTCAGGGTGACGCCTGCCGGATTGCTCTTTACGGTCATGACATTGCCGTTAATGCTCACAGCCGGTGAGGTCGCGGTCCAGGTGACTGTGCCGGCGGCATTCTCCGTATCGATGCGGAATTTCGCGCCCGGCCAGGTGCTGTTGGGAACACGCTTGCCAAAGTTTTTGCCGTCTGCGCCAGTGGCATCGATGCCGGTGACGCTACTGACCGTCAGGGCAGGCATGACCGTGATGACAGGGGCCGTGTACTGCTGACCATACGCGTCAGCGGTAATGGTGGCCGTTCCGGGCGTGGTACTTTCCCACGTCGTGGTGGTACGGCCCTGTGCATCCGTTGTGCCCTGTGTCTGCCAGAGATTACCGCTGTCAACATGCCAGTCCAGTGCTCTGGCAGGAGGAAGTCTCTTTCCAACTAACACTGAAAGTGCCGTTGTGACAGGCAATGTAAGAGTAAGCAACGGTGATTTCCTCCAGTGATGGAGAAGCGGATGATTAATCTGTTAATCATCGTTCTCAGGGCAGTAGTTGCCGTTGCAAACGCGCTGATTGCTGTTCTGGAACTGATCCGGGAACTTGTCGACTGATAAGCCCGGAAACGTAACTAAGGGCAGGGAGTTACCGCTTCCTGCCCTTTAACAAAAAGAGATCTCACGTTAAAAATTTGTACCCTTCCTTAACTTCCAGTGCCTGCTCCTTTGAGTCAAACATCAGTCTTGTTTTCCCGGGAACACCCCATGAAATGTATTCGACATCTATCCACCATTTTCCATATTCTTCATATGGCCCGGATATTACTTTTTTGACAAAGGCGTCTACCAGATTCATTGTTTTTTCCTTTTTGTGTTGAAAATAATTAATGCCAGAGCACAGCGAAAATAATGAATACGCTGGCTGTGATAATTGCGATTTTCTCCCATATGATATTTTTCTCATGGGGGATTCTACGGAGATTATTTCTTCGCATTGAGATACCGGTATTCATGTTTTATCAGCTTATGGGGTTAAATGGTCACGGACATCATGCGTACGGTTCCCTGTCACATGCCATCTGGTTTTTTCATTCAAATTGAGAGATATTACTAAGTTGAGTCGCTTGCGATAGTGGACTCCTGTTTGTAAGTGAGTGCCATTGTTTATTTCATGAAGAGGATTGATTATGAGCATGCCTCCTGCGATAGCTAATACTTTCTTGTTTGAAATGATGAAGAGTAAATCAAAAGACATTACGCTTGCTGCGATCTATGCATTAGGTGAAGGTCGATGCCAGGCGGATAACATCATTCGTGAATTAGAGAGATTGAGTCAAAGTGATGATATGGAAATAAAAATTGCAGCGATCAAAGCACTTGGTCGAATTTATCGGTAACGGCATAAGTTATCTGTTGTAATGAACAAAAGCCGGCTCATTTGAACCGGCTGTTATGGAGGGAGCTTATCTTAAAATACTTCGGCTACAGGTATGCCTGCAATCTGCTCCCACTCCTTACGCTTTTCCTGAATCAGGCGAGGAAAGTCGACAGGGTAATCATATCCTCGACTTGCCATAGCGTGCATGGTGTTTGATGCGGTTTCTGGATGAGTACACCATGATGGAATAGGAACCATTGGCAGGTTGATGTATTTCGTATGAATTTCCAGTGTTTTGTCGTCTGTTACAGTACGAGTGAAATTATGAATGTCAAAACCGATAACATCCATAATGTTGCCTGGATAGATACGGACATACAACATTGTGCCATTTTTAAGGTCAATACCGAAATAAGCTCCCTGAGTTAAAGATAATCCTTCATACCCCTTCTCTGGAGAGTAGAAGCCTGACTCTTTTATTGTTTGTACAACTTTTCTTATCTTTTCTCTCCTTGTTTTTGCACGTGAATACATCCATATGCCTGGCGCAAGTAATAAGAACCAACTACCAAAAGTGACAACATAATCTTCGACCTTATTTCCGAAATAACGATCAGAACATAGCATTTCGGTAAAGCCTAATGCGCAGAACAGAAAAAAAGGTATTCCAAGAAAGAAATAAGCTTTTCTTAATACATAATAAAATAGCCACCAGGTTGGAAATCTGTCTGTTGTTTCTTTTTTAGCTTTCATATAATGCCTCCCCTCGTACTATCTATTATTTTAATGCCGATGGGGAGGTTGTGCAATATTTATATTGATATTATCCTTTTATTCCGTCCTTGTCGTCACTTCCTTTTGTATTATCTTTAAGACGATCTGTTTTCATTCCAGGAGTATGTCGGATATTGCGACTTCCTCCAATAAATATTTCTTTAACAGAATTTGCCATGCTGCCAAGCGTGTTGACTCCATCACGTCCCCCTAGGAAGTTAATAACATGATCAGGTAGGTAGGCCTGAAGGGCAAATATGGCAGCTACAGTGGTTGTACAAATTCTGGCGTATATCAGCAAGAAACCAGCAAGACTGAAAATACCGGTCAGCGAATTGAACTGTACGTTAACCAGGGCAGCGCCAAATAATGCATTCAGTATTGTGCCTACGGCGATGATGGCTACAGAAGCAAAGAAAAAACCAAAGACCATGATGGGCGGCCTTATCATACTATCAATTAAGTATATATAACCGTAGGCTGCCCGACTTCCTCTGTCTTCTGATGTCCCGAGATGTGTTGCAGCCCACAGCGGCCCGGCGGTACATCCTATTAATACGCTGACTATCCAGTTCCCGATGCCTGTCATCCAGAAAATAAACGGAATGAATGGCAGGTAAATTGATAAGGAAAATCCAGCACAGAACATCAGGAACAAAAGAAAATAAACAGGTGGTGCAAGTGCTTCAAACAGCGCGGTAAGCATCGAAGCGGCACCTGTTAGTGAGTTAAAGAATTTTACAAGAATTGAATCTTTGCCACCGGCAACGACAACTCTGGCCGTTGTATATATAGTCCAGATTCCTTCTGCACTTACCATTGTTATATCTCCGATATTTTTCATTTTTATCAGAGGATTAATTTGAGCACTGGTTGTGCCTGTGCCACTTGTTTCCGTTGCAATCCTGTTAGTGAGACTAACCAGGGGGCCCATAATTTCAGACAAGGCAGATTTCGGATCTTGTGCATTTGCCATGCGTTGTTCACTGGATGATACTACTGTGCCCAGCGGTGGCGTATAGGAGGAATTCTGCAGTTGCGTCCTATAGGCACTCATGACCGCACTGAATAAGTCAGTATCACCAACTTCTCCCAGTGATGACATTGAAGTTACAGCTGGAGCTCTGTCAGCCAGCTCTGCCAGACGCTGGTTAGCAGTGGCAAAGGTCTGATACCATGCGCCAAGCGTTACCCACCCGTAGGTTGTGAGATAAGATTTAAGAGCCTCTTTTCTGGATTGCTCTCCGTTATCAGTGGGTAGCGATTTTTGTACAGCACGTTCATACTCGTCGGCTGCTCTCTGAATCCGTGTCTCGATATCCGGCAATGTTCCGTTGCCAGAATTTCTTTTTTCCAGAAATGTTGTCACAAACTCACTGGCAGCGTTGTCCATGTCGCTAATCATATTATCCATGGCTGCACGTTGTGCTGAGATAACACCGCTGTATTCGTTTTTACTGAAGGGATTAAAGAATTTTCCAATCGTCGATTGATCTGTTGTTCCGTTTCCTTCTACTGACAGGCTGGCTGAACCACAGATACCGCTGCCATTGGATACCGTGACAGTGTAATTACCACTGGCGGTTTTAGCTGATTCTGTCATCAGTGAAGTCGAGGATTTGGCCGTCTGATTAAAATCATTTAGTCCTGCGTTAACCGCATACTTACACAGTTCCATTTCAAAAATGCCACGCGCTGCTGTTCGTGTGGATGCCTGAACTGGCTGTACAGTCATTGAATAACCATTTGCGATATTATCAGCGGCAAGTTGCACCATCACATTGGCGGACCCAACCCCCATTATCGATGCGCCCCATAACATAATGAGCTGAGCGATACTCCAGCCATTTCCGGTTGGAACGATCATCAGAAAACCTGCAACGACACTCAGTGTGCCGACGATATCGCGTCCGGTGCTGAATACCTGTCCCTGATGCCCCGAACGCACAACATGACGGATACCAATGAACATAAACCAGACAACGGCAAGTACGGCGATGATACTGTTGAACGCCCCGAACATGCTTCCGATCAGAGTGGGGGCGCTGGTTGACAGTGGATTGGTGACTACATCACCGAATATCGTGACCAGCGCCTGGCGAGACAGATCGTCAGGATTGGTTGCGGCAGACACAATATCCTGATAGGTCACTGAAGCCATTGCCGGCAGTGAGGATATAGCAAGGCCTGCACAGAGTGCGCGAAGTAAAATTTTCACAGTAACTCCGGAATAGAATTGCGTATGGGCAAAGGCCACACAGGATTTAATTAAGGGGGATGGCGACATGCCAGTGGTACTGGCATCTGGACGTGATCAGTATTGTTTACTGGTTACGGCAATTAACGTGGCATTGCGCCAGCCATTGCGGTCGTTCAGAAAATCACGGAAAGTCCCCTGCTCGGGTTCGCTGACTTTTCGTTCATGCAACTGCCAGAGGCGGTATGTAACAATCAGTGCTCTGGAAGCACAAAGAGCGACGCCTGACAGTATCAGCACAAGAGTGCTGATGGCGCGTACCAGAGTCGTAAGAGGTAATGAAGAGGCGGCAAAGAGCATACCACTGAGAAACAAAGCGATGGCCAGCAGACTCCAGTAACAGAATCGCCATACTGTTCTGCGCCGGCGGAAACGACGATCCAGATCGTCTACTGACATATGGCTGGCCTGCAGAGCTTCTTCCCACGTGAGGTGGAGTTGCGCCTTTTTATTATTTACCTGACGAAATCTGTCCAGTCTGCGTTTTTGTTGTTCCAGCATGTGCTGTACAGAATTCGTTATCAGGCGAGTCTCCATCAGAGGAACAAAAATGTTAATAATTCCCCGGGTGGCTATGCGGGTTATGGATGGTGATTTTTTGACGTTTTTCGTCTGGTCTGAATTTTCCGGTAACTTATTCATTTTTTCAGTCCTGTTCTGACGTCAGCTTTCAACGTGCGTTTGCCTGATTGATTGTTTTCTCAAGGCTACCGAGTTGTTTTTCATAATACTGGCGGGCAGTCAGAGCCAGTTGCTGGCCAGAGATAACATTACCCTGGCGGATCTGTTCTTTCAGATCGTTCAGTTGCCAGTTCATTTGCGCAGTGATTCTTACCAGTTCACGGAGCAGGTTATCCCCCTGCATTTCCTGTAAATCCACCAGGTATGCTGTGTTGGCGTAGCGCCGGCCAGCCTCAAAAGCTTCAAACTCACGGGTACTCATATATCCCCGTGCTTTTGCTTCTGGTGAAGCCACCTGGTCGAAGTAAGCGGCCGCTGAGTCTGACTGCAGTGTTTCAGCCAGTGCTTTACGTGTGGTTTCATCAGGCGTGCTGTCAGCAATCAGCGTCAGTTGGGGATTCGACGCAGAATCAATGATGCCGTTGTATTCGTTCTGGAGTCCGACGTAGGTTCGTCCACTCTGGGTATTCACTTCTCCTTTACCCAGAGCACGACCGGCAGAGGGGCGGGAAGTGTTTTTCATGTAAGCCGTCGCTGCATCTATTTGCTTCTGATCCCATGTCAGTGCCGCAGGTGTGTCCGCTGTACCTGCGCCGTGGTAAATCGAGCGTACCTGACTGTCTCCACCTGGTATTTCGCCCACAGAAGGACAAACGGCGGTTCCTCCAAAACGTGCATATTCTGCTTCTGTACAGTAACTGGCGTGTATGGCCGCACCATCATAAGCTTCCCGCACGGGAGAGTTTGCTGCGCTGGCCAGACGGTCGCGGATGTTACGGTTGCTCACACCGCCACCTTTACTGAGTTTTGAGGCTGCGGATGCTGAGGCACTTTTGCTTTCTGTTGCAATCCCTGATGCGGATTCACTGCAGATGGAGTCTGGCACGGTGAAGCTTTTCCGTGCCTCCTCGAGGCGCTGAGTTTCATTACTGAAAATCATCTGCTGACGTGTCGCCTGTCCGTTCTGGGCAATGACACTTGCCAGCTTTTCAGAGTTCTGATTGATAGCGGTACCCGTGGCTGTCTGGGTACTCAGTATGTTGCCAAGGACATCTTTGATGGCTTCCATTCTGGGGATGACCTGCTCTTCAACAGGCCGGCTGGCGACGACGGTGACTGAATAAGCATGAGCCTGGCATGCCGTTCCACTCAGGGTGGCTATAAGGGCTGCGAGTAATGTTTTTCTTTGCATTTTATTGTCTCCTGCTCGGGATGGAGCACAAGGTCAGGAAGGCTGTCGTATTTTCTGTCTTCAGGTAGTGGGGCCAGTGGGAAACACTGATATCGCCTGGTGATATAACCTTTCCTGTTCCGGTTATCGATGATGCTGAAAGAACGACGTCTGACGCGCCGTAAGGTGGAAGGGTCAGTATCCATAACAGGCCAGTCACCGGCACTCAGTGCCGGCGTTCCGGGAACGGATGGCCATAACCAGGTATCATCGGACATAAGCGAAGCCAGCGGTGAAGGGAGTATCCACTGGATGACATGCTGAACGTCGAATGGTGCTTCATCCGGGACAGAAACCTGCCATATTGCCGTTGTTATCAACTCATCTGTGCTGGACGGCAACAACAGCCGCATGCCTGTAACCTTTCCCTGTGTTCTGGCATCCGAGGCGTATATCACTCTGGGATTGGGGGCCGGATGTAACCTGAAGACACGTGACGGCAGAGTGAATGAGAAACTGTCACCTTTTACCTCAAGTTTTTTAAGAAATACCTGCCCTCTGGCAGGTCTCCGGCAGCGTGGGGTGATATGAATTGTACACATCAGAGATTGTATCCCTGTTTTCGGATGAGCTCCGAGGCCAGATCTTCAATAACATTGTCACTGTTATGTTGGCCCGCCCGGTGCTCAATTAATGACGTTGCAGAACCTCTGGGGAAGTTTTCGGCCAGAATCTTACGTGCCCGAACTGAACCTAACTTATTTGTCAGCGTTTTACGCAGGGCACTGTCTTTTGGCGATGAGTTCAGCGCCCATAGCTCCAGTGGACCGACGGTAAATTTGAGTATTCTCGCAAGCGTGCCACTTTTTACCCTGAATACTCCCAGAACAGGAACACCACTACCATCTGGTGCCGGGCCTTCCGGCATTTTCAGGAAGCGTTTCAGCATAAATTCAGGCACGTTGAAGTTATCCCTCAGTACGGGGATATCTTCGGGTTTGTAGCGTATTAACCAGAGAGTATTTGCTGACTTAAGAACGCTTTCCGGGTAGTCCCTCAGATACTGCGTACTCAGAACCGTGCGGATAGCAAACTTGCGTTGCTCACGCTCCTGGGTATCCAGATTTTCCCAGATGAAGTCAATGCCCCGGGCGTTATGCAGTTCATCATAAACTTTTGTCTTAACCTCCTGATCAAGTTGGTTAATACGTTTAAGAGCGATTTCATGGTATTCCCGTGGAAGCTGCTTTAACACTTCATCCCTGTATTGTGGCAGGGTGAAGTCACCACCGGCGATCTGACCTGCAAGCAGGTACATGATGCCGGTTTTAAGCCTGCCTGCAGGCGTTTTGTCACCGGCAACATTATTCAGATCGACAGCGATGACCCGGGTTTCCGGGTTGATCATAAACCGGGTATACCCGGATATCATGGGGTAGTCGTTATGTCCCTGCTCGAGAGCGCGGCGGATGTAGTCCAGCAGAAGTTCGTTTGAACCATCACGCTGAACAGTACCGAAAACATCCCTGAGACTGGTATGGCCCAGCATCGAGGACACTTCGGGAAGCTGGGGCATTGCCTGATAATGTGCCCGCTGAGCCGCCATGATATACCCGGCATTGTGGAGCATATCCCGGACTTCGAACCAGGTTGATCTGGCCCACCAGGCTGCATCATGTTTTTCATACAGTCCCGAGTCCTGCAGTGCTGAATCCACCAGTTCTTCCGTTGAGGCGCGATAAAGTCGCGGATTATTTTCACCGTACTCTTTAAAAGCCAGCTCGATAAGCTGGTTGATAATTTGTCGGGTGTCTCCGGGGTTACAGGGTTGACCGGTACCGGTATCGACACAGAGAGCACACAGCACAGATGACATGAAATTCTTTTCCGGCGTAATAGGCTTTTTAGCGCCGTACATCACGTCAAAAAGGTTACGGGTGTATTCTGGATCATTGCTCAGAATAATACCGACAGCTTCGTCTTTTCTTTCCGGAGGAAGACTGTCGCGAATAAGCTGAACCAGTCCCTGAGCACTGTATCCCTTATCGATATAGGCAATGAAGGGCAGGTTTTTCTGAGCAGATGATATCTGTATTTCCGACAACGTATTAATCAGAACTGATTTACCCAGTCCCGGATCGCCTGGTGCCAGTTCTGTATGTTTATTTTGTTGGGATGACGCCAGACCAACCTCAAATGCGGAACCGTCTTCTGTATGTAACATCAGATTCCCTTTGCCTCGCCAGACAGAGCCTGCCCTGTTAAGCGGGAAAAGCGAGATGGCATGTGACAACGGGGGATACAGGGGAACCGGGCCGGAGCCTCCGGATGCCGCGAGAATGGTATTCACCCAGGCGCGTCGGGGATCGCCAAATGTTGTCGTGGTGCCACATACGCCCCAGCCTTCAATGGCTGATTTCAGAATGGCCTGGTTTCGTGCGCATATTTCACGTGTTTTTCCCCACGTGGAGGCCATGATGGTCATTATGCAGACAGGTTCTTTTTCATCCGTTGCCGCCAGGGTCATAACGGATTCATACATTGGACGAACGGCAGAAATGAAGCTGCTGTAAGTCAGAAGCGTTTTCTTCAGATTAAGAGCCTTCATCCCGCCGGGCATCAGATCCATTCTGATGCGCCAGGGGACTGCGCGGGGGACGGCACGGATCAGTTCGTTAAACGTCTGCAGATTTTGCGGAGGTAAAGTAATCGATACCATTCCGTGCCAGAGTCCGCCCGCCTGAACCAGGTTGCCCTGTGTGGTCACCTGCGTGTTGAATAACTGCAAATGCAATGAAGGAGCATGTAGTACGGATTCATCGTCAGTCCAGCGATATCCTGCTGGCTGGGCATCTTCAGGCAGGTGGGGTTGCCAGTTACGCGGTGTGCTGTACCGTTCTGTCTGACGACGTATTTCACGCCCGACTTCGTGTATATCCAGAAGCCGGAGAATCAGGCCATCAGATGAATGTCTCAGTGCCTGTTCCACATTATCAAGAAAAGCTTCGTGGCGGATTTTCAGTGCAGATAAGGCCCACTGCCAGGGGGACTGGGCAAAGCGTGCTTTCGGTACCCGTTCAGCCAGTCTTCTGACAAGCTCATCATGGGCGGTGCGATCGCTGTTGCTGATAAGGTCGGGTCCACTCCAGATCGCCAGCCAGCAACGCTCCCGGACCAGCCATGGGGACAGTGTTGTGACTTTCTCATCGACCACATCCTGTAACTGGATACCTGTATTAGCCAGTGAGCGCTTTTGTGGGGCGACCATGTCTTCGATTTCTTCTTTCCCCATGTCAGGATCACGCTCAAAAACGAAGCTGATTTTATGACCGCTGTTTTTATATGCCGTATTCAGGCTGTCACTCATGCTGGTGATCAGCGATTCCAGTGAACCTGGGCCAGTCTGGTCGGATGCTTCATCCATTTCCCTGAAAGCACCGCTGACTTCAAAGACAGAGAGATATTCTCCACGCTTTGTGGCTGCAATATAGGGCGAATTCAGCCATGGGCGACGTTCACGATCCTGTCTGTCCAGACCAATTACAGTACGTAAATCGCAATACTCAACAAAACTGCTTGCGACAGAGAAACGGGATAGCGTGTTCAGACAGTCTTCGATAGTGAAGATTAAACGGTTTATGTTCATAGGTGAGGGAACTCCGGACTTACAGGAGGGAGGTTTGTGCAGTTTGATTTTTTTAATGCCACCCCGCGCTGGAGTGGCATGAAGAAAAATCAATCAACGTATTCTTTTTTGATGAATGAATCTGGTGTCAGAATCAGGGCAATCCCGTTCATTTTTTCACGCAGGGGCGAACGACCGGAAGGTGGATAGCGACGAAAAACGTCAGCGAAATCGGCCGGGCGGAAACTGCGGAATTTATCCTCAACCGCCAGTCTGTTTTGCATCAGTGCAGAGAGCGCTTCCCGTCCCCGCCGGACCCGGAACTTATCATTGCTGAAAACTTCCTGTAATGAACGACGGTTAAGGGCCACGACCGTGGATGGATGAAGGTCGGGTAGCCACACCATAACGCCCTGTGCTGCGGCATAACCATTCAGTGAATGCCAGGCGTGGCAGAAAGCACATAAGCTGTAAGGCGGGCCGTCTTCATGAAACAGTTCCTGCTCTTTCTCTGACAACGACTCTGTACTGGTGATTTCAGCTTTCTGTACATGGCGGAGTGAAAGACGTCTGGCAGACAGACGGGCCTGCTCAAGCGCCCGTTCAGCGGCTTTTACTGCCGTGTTGTACTTTTCCTTTTCGCCGGTTGCGACTGGTTCACCACGCTTTTTTAACTTATCCAGATGTTCTGTGGCCTTATTAAGACGAACTCGTGTGTCACTGATTGTGTCGGTAAGCTGTCTGAGTGGCCATGAGTCATCCAGTCTGAAACGGTGCCTGACGTTTTGCCGGCAGCAGATACATCGACCGGGCGTTGTTAATTCCGGTTTCGGTAACAGTGGCTCCTGTGTATGAACCACATCAATTTCTGGAAAGGGATACAACCACAAGTCTTTAATGCTGTGTTGCATGAGCAGGCTCCGTACTGGTGTAACGTTTCACGGCTTCCAGAATGATGTTTGCGATTTCATCGGAACAGCATTCTGCAAAAATGAATTCCTGATCGTCCCGACTGTCGTGGGCAATCACATTGCCGTTTTCTGTTCGTCGTAACGTTATGTGCTCCGGGCTCCAGGCAGACATATGTGCCTCCTTGTATTGCCGAACAGGAAGGGCACCGGATAAATGCCAGTGCCCTGGACAAGATTAGCCAATGGAAATTGTGGAAATCCCCAGCTGTTTCTGGCTGCGACTCATCATTTCAGGTCCGGCGACAAGTAGCGCCCCAATGACGATAGATAGAATGCAACCAGCCAGTCCCATCCCCCCTTGTTTCCCAACTTTTTTCAGCCCAATCAGGCCACCGAGAAACAGAATTACGCCGATGAACTGCGCAATAGTCAGTGATGATGACTGTGCTGTTTTGGCACCTTGTTCGACATTGCGAACCATATCGGCAAGATCTCCATCGGCAAGAACGGCTTTGGGCAGCAACATCATGGGAATGAGCAGCAGGAACTTAGTCAGTTTGCTCCGGCATGACATTACAAACAGTTGTGCGTGGATAAATGCGGCGTACAGACGGGCCGCTACGACACGAATACGTGACATAGTTTCTCCTTAAATGGATATATCAGTGGTTTATATGAAGGTGAAAAAAATCAGAAGACGATTCCAATGCTTGCCAGCAGGGCATTGAGGACACGATCGATAAAGACCAGCAGGACGCCGGCAATAAATTTGACGTTTCCCTTACTGACGGATTCACTGGCACTCAGTGCGGTATGTCCATCGAGTCCGGCCTTGCGCCAGATGGATATCCCGTTCATTACAAATCCAACACCGGCCAGCTTGGCCAGCGACAGAACTGCATTTGCTGCGCCAGCAGCAGCGCCAAACGTCTGAGGTTGTACATATGCAATCGGGCCAAATGAGTCAGCCCTGAATCCCATTTGTACGCCTCCGGCGTTAATCATTGCCGGGAGTGATACGAGCATGCAGCTGGTTAACATCCCCGCAATAAATTTTCCGGGAGACATTTTTACCGGACCGGCTGAACGGGCGCGGGCAAACAGGGTAATCATGCTGATCACCCCGATGAATTCTCCCCAGGTAAACAGGAAATCCATTCCGGCACTGAAAATACTGCTGGCAAAGTTCTCAATGGCGGTCAGGGCATCCATGTTCATCAGCGTAACGTCCCTGCACTGGTGATGATGGTCCGGGTAGTCGGATCAATCCGCTGGATCACCACATTGCCCAGCGTCTGACCTTCTCTGACAGCCCAGGTACTACCCTGCCAGCGAATCCAGGCCATACCAGTTTCCATCGACATGATTTTCATTCCGTTAAGTACAGACGACGTTTTTTTCTTTGCTGGATGCGGTGTGGAAGAGGATTCAGTGACGCTTTTCTGTGTCATTATTCCGTTCAGGCGGCTCCGGATATCATCCAGCTGACGGCGTGTTTCCTGTGCGTATTCTTCATCCTTTTTTATAGCTTCGCCCAGCTTGTTAATGCTGTCGTGAAGCATATTCAGTGTTGCCTGAATTTTTTCATCGCGGTTATCCAGCTCTGTTTTTACATCCCGGGCAAGCTGGCTCATATCTTCTCCTGTCCGGACAGTCATAGTCTCAGTGGACTGAACGGAAGGTGATGATTCTTGTGTGGTTTGCCAGGTCTGTACGCCAGCATCCGCATCATTAAACGGAGGCATGCCTGTTTCCGATGGCGCTCTCAGGAACAGATACCATATGGCTGCGAGCAACACGACTGCACATAGCCCCCATGTTGCTACAGATATCCCCCAGACGGAACGTTTCCAGAAGGGGGCGGGTTTCTCTTCGGGTTCACCGAAGCTGCCGGTTTCATCTATTTCTGTTTCAGGTTTCATTATGGTGTCTCCGGTTGTTCATCATACCGACGTTGCATCACAGCTTTTCTTTGCTCCATGGCTGTCTGCATTCGTGCCTGCGAGCGTTGTTCCGCCTGTGATGTACGATTAACTGAAGGGGAAATGCCACTGGAAAGGGAAGATGACCTGGCGTCGTTTGTCATTACCGGGTCAACAAACAGAATTGATACGACTTCATGCTGATACACTTCTACCTGTTTATAGGGCTCACTTTCTGCCTGGCGGGTTAATATCTGACTTCCTCTTTCCGCCATACCACCGGCAATAACGCCCGCAACAGCTTCACCACTGGGCATTCCCACGCGTCCGGTAACCGTGCCATAGTTACCCTGAATAACCTGCGTGTTGGCATCTTTATAAAGTGTGCCAATACTGCCCACACCTCCTAACACTGACGGCAGAATGATATGTTTAAACCAGCGTGTATTCACATTGCTGGCCACGGATGACATCAGGTTGTCTTCCCGTTGAGCATATGCATTGACCTTAAGGTCCATGCCGTTCCAGCTCATCCGGTCGAAATGGATCTCCACGCCGTTACCCACCAGTTTGACTCCCGGACTGAACAGCGTTGCCCCTGCCCAGGGGCCAGCGGGAATGGTTGCGATAATCTTGGATGACGGGTTATCAGAATCCACTGCAGTATCAATATATGCCGGTATACGGGTCAGGGCAGGTATCAGTTGTATCCCTTTTTCTGCTACAGGCGTGGACAGGCTGGCATTCTGTAATGCGAATTGCTGCGTACCATTCTGCCCTGTTGTTTCTGCCGGAGATTTATTCCACATAGTCGTTGCTATGGTTGGTGTACTACCGGCAGGATGCTGATCTTTTATTCTTACAATCAGCTTTTGCAGCCGTTCCATACGCTTTTCACTGGCTGCTCGATCCTCCTGTGGTGTGCCGGAAGCCTGGCGATAAGCATAGTTTTCCGGTTTTGCTGCAGGCTGTTGTTGCTTTTCCGGAGTGTCCGGAATATCAAGCCCCTGCGGAAGACTGGCAATGAACGTCTGATTATTGCGGGCTGCCGCCGCAGCCCCTCGTTCATTATCCGCTCTTAACAGTTCACGATAGTGAGGCGTTTCGGTAACGCTGCGCGTACCTCCACTTGCAGCACTGTTTATGTTCACGGCTGACTGCATATCGCTGTTACTCCCTGATACTTTGGAAAACGCGATATAGCTGCCGCCAAATAAGATGATGCTGCTCAGCCCAAGCAGGGCAGCCAGTTTCTTTCCGGATTTACCGGCATCCTGTTCAGCACTCATGATTACTCCAGTTCTGGTGTCACGTGAACGGACTGGCCATTCACAGAGAAAGTCAGTAGTGGGGTGACGGGAAGCTTCCAGAGATGAGTTCCGTCGGCAGAGGACAAGGTCTGTTCAAATTCATCGCGCAATATCGCCCGGGAACGAACCAGAAGGTCATCGCCGTGTTGCCAGATCGTTGTATCCGGGACATTACCTGTGAATTTCAGCCTCTTAACTGAAGGGTCCCGGGGAGGAATACCATCCAGAAATGCCTGTAATGTTGCGTCATGCAGGGCGATTTTATCCGTCGGGATGGAGACAACCGGGCTGGTTGGTCCCTGCCGTGGTATTCGCAGATCCAGACGACTGTCCATTTCCTGACTGGATGACGGCGTATCTGTTTCGCCACTGGTTACGTTCAGGATGACCGGTACCGACAGACCTTTCAGGTAGACAGAAATGTTTCCGGATGCCCATGGCCGCAATGGTGTGATTGTCACCATGTTCTCGTTGTACTGCACATCAAAGAGTTTTGGTGCCGCGTTATAAGGAGGATCGGATTGTGGCCATGGTGAACCGTTGATATCGGTAAATGTCACTACGCTCAGGTTGTTCATGGCTGTGCGAACAAGAGGAAGGCTGGCACCGGGGGACAGATTAACTGTCAGAGAGCTGATACGGGGTACAACACTGGTGATGGGCGCATTGATGGCCCGCTCGTTATCCGCCATGAGACTGCGTAGTGAGCGAATCTCATCGGCGGAGAGCTCAGAATCAAGTCTTGCCGCATCCTGTACCAGCGGGCTGGCCTGCCCGGGGGCAGGCAGCTCACCTTTTACCAGTGTTGCCGGAACACCTCCGGTGTTTTGGGAGGCGTTCTGAACGTGATCGCTGGCAGAATTTGTCGTTTGTGGTGTGCGTGCGTTCTGCCATCCTGCGTTATCTGCAGACGTGGCGGCGCTGCACACCAGGAGCAGTGTGCTCAGTAAATAACGTGATTGCATATTACTTATCTCAGGAGTTCGGTCCGGCGTTACGGGAGATCATCTGCCGGATTTCCATACCGGATGGTTTCAGTCTGGGGTCAACACGCTGGATGGTGATTTCGAAAACAAAAGACTGTTCTGGCTTGCTGGTTGTCTGGCCGACCAGACGCATACGGACAGGATACTGAAATGTCCAGAACCATACGCCGTCGGACATTTGTCCCTGTCGTACCAGAACGCCAGCGCCTGTCGTGGCGGTCAGATTCATCTTCTCTTTCTTGATCGTCTCCAGAATGTTAGATGCCTGTAATGCATTCACATATCCGGCAAAACCTTCGTCAGAAAAACGCGGAGACAGAGAGGAAATCTGTGAACGATAGTGCACAAAATCCAGGTTGAATGCGGTCGCCAGTGCCTGGCTGCCAAAGGCCATTGCGTCATTCTGACTCCATGCTGGCTGATTTGTTGGTGCCAGCCTGACCAGACGACCATTGTCTGTAGCGAAATATTCGCGCTCCACATTCGTTGAGTGCCAGTACTGAATGGCGTTACCAGTAATACTGATAAGAAGACATGTGCCCGTACATAAAAGCGCTTTTATCAGCGCAGGGACATTATTTGCCCGCTGTTCTGACTGCTTCATAGCCCTGATTGTGCTCTTCAGTATTTCCGGGTCAGGTGCCGGATGTGATGGCGAGGATGGCTCGGTATTTTCGGTCATAGGTTGTAGTCCTTCCAGGGATCAATATTCCCCGGCAGCTTTTCATTCACCTTGTCCACGACCGCGTCGCAGACCTGGTTTTCCAGTTGCGACAGAATGTCGTCAAGGCTGGGGAACTGGGGGAGGTTTATGCTGATTTTTTTGATTCGTGACAGACAGGACTGCAGGGATGAGGAAACATCGTTTTCACGTTGTGACCATGCATCCGCAGCTGCACGTGCTCGCTCATATCCTGTATTACTACCGGCCTGTGCCGCGCTACCCGCACGACAGGTTGCAGCACTTGCCGTGGATGAAATCAGGATAAGGCCGAGCACGGCAACCAGAGACTTATGCATGTTCATATGGCTTCCTTACCGGCTCATCGGCCGGGGCTGTGGGAGAGATCCTGATGCAGAGTTTTTTCCTGCCTGTCCTCCTGCTTTTGGCTGTTGGACCACTGCTGCCATGACTGCTCGAAGCCCAGGTTCCGGTACAACGCATCAGGTTGTTTTTCCGGCGTGTAGACAGCAGCAAAAAGCGGTTCTTCCCGGGTTTTCAGATGAAACTGCATAAGCTCCGGTGCGGGGCGATTCGTGCTGTCAGCATCGTGGTTTACCGCTTCACCATAACCTGCAAAGCGTAAACCTTTGTCGGTCAGCGCATTGATAACCAGCTGACTGTTGTCGGCTGATGGGGTGGCCAGTGCCGGATACAATGTGCCGTTCAGCCGGACCACACCCTGCAGATGTTCATCGGCACTCTGGACAAGTAGCAGGTTGAGTTCACGCGTATCCTTATCCACTGATCCCAGAACAGGTGTCAGCTTGTCAGGGGCTGCGCTGGTTATTTCTGTTACCTGATTTGCGTTCTGTGGCGCGGAGACCGGATGTCGGTCTTCACCGATAAACAGATGTGAGCCGACGTTTTCTGGCATACGTAACGCTTTCATCTCTTCGGGCCACCCCTGGCTGATTTGCGCAGCCACTTTCATAAAGGTTTCGACCGGAATCGCCTGAATACGCTGACCTTTATCCGGATTATCATGTGATACCGAGATCCCGTTGGTAACTGACTCCATGGACCACTTATTCCGGAAACGTGCTTTTTGCTCTCCCGGGAGGATGAATTGTTCGCGGTTCTGAAGTGTCAGTGTCACCACGTCACCTTTCTGATGGTTTTTGACCAGACTTTCCAGTTGCTCCCCCCAGTAGAGTTTGCTGCCACTGCGGTTTTTAAGCTCAACAAAGAAACTCTCTCCTTTGCCGGGTGCATATTCCGCACGACCAAAATTGTGCAGTACGGCAGTCACGCTCTCTCCCGGGCGAAGTTTTCCTGGTGGTTCTTCACCTTGTGCCGCATCTGCCGTTTTGCCAGGTTCAGCCGGTGATGATGCAGGGGCGGTGCTGACGGTTGATGCTTCAGGGGCTACTGGGGACGCCGGGGATTGTGTGGCTTCTTTTTCCTGAACAGGGTCTGGGACTGCTGGTTGTTCAGGGGTATTCCGGTTAAGTTCCGGTGTTGGCTTATGGGTGACAACAGTATCCTTACCGACAGCCATTTCCTTGCGTAATTTTTCGAGCGCCGCTCGCTGATCCGGGAATTTCATGCGCACTTTGATGTTGTGCTCGATGATCAACTGCATCGCTTTTTGCTTAAAGGCATCACTGCCCGTCAGCTCAATGACACCACCATAGAAATCAGTGGCCACAGCAAGTGCAGCCAGAACACTGCGATCGTCATTGCTGGCACCGTTGACCATTTCCAGCCGGTTTACCCGGTCAATGAAGGCAGGTTTGCCATCCAGTTTGTACAGGACGGTTCTGTCTGCTCGTTCTTCACCTTCCAGCGATTTAATGATTTCGTCCAGATTGAGCGATATCGGTGCATCAGGGCGTTCCGGGGCGTAGACAATACTGTCAGGTGCCGGTGTGGTCGTTGTGGTTTCCGGTGAGGGTGTGGGATCACTGTTCTCATGCGCCTGTGAATCCGTTTTTTTACGCGTAAAAAAGCCACGCGCTTTGTCGAGAAACGATGAAGTATTATCAGAAGGTGATGTGCTCTGAACAGGTTGCTGTGGAGTGGGTTCCTCCCGGACAGCTGGTTCTGCAGTATCTGTTGTGGCCTGAAGTTCTGACTCATCTGCCTGAACGTGGTCTGTGTCCGGTTGCGACGGCATATCACTGTTTTCCTGCAGATGCTCAGGATTTTCATTGTTCATCAGCTCCTGATATGCGCTGTAGTTTTCGTATTCTTCGGGGCCATCTGACTCAGGAAGGAACGGCTCTGGCTGAAGGGGAATGTCTTCAGTTACATGGTTGACCGCCTCTTCCCGGGGAGTATCCGGGGATATTCCGGTGCTTTGTTTGTCATCAGGCTCCGTCATCACGGTCATTTCCTCTTTGACTGCATCAGGGGAAGGTGATGGCTCGGCTGATTCATTCATGGTTTCAGATGAGGGACTGTCTTCAGGGGATGCGGGGGCGGCAGCAGGGGCCGGTATTTCAGGTGAAGTGCCGGATTCCTGTTGTGACTCGTTTTTTTCCGGTTGTGACAGTTCGGCTTCAAATTCACGCCAGTCTTTATCTGTGGCCACCGAGACAACTTTTTCCGGAGGTTCCGCCGGATGAGCGGGTTCATCAGGGGCAGATGCCGTTGTACTTTCCGGGGACGCCGGTGATTCTGCAGGGGAGTCCTGAACTACAGAGCTTTCCGTTTGCGCCTGAACGTTATCAGCGTGCCGCTCATCTTTGCCGTTATTTTCAGTGGCGTGACTGGTAAATGACTGTGTTTCATCAGCAATGTTACTGCTGGAAGCAGCTGGTTGTTCCTGCTGCGTGGCGGACGGCAGAGAAGGTCCCTGGTCATGGCTGTGCCCTGTATCGGGTGATGTTTCAGGATATTCTGTCGGAGTCATGGTTTTTTCCTCAGTGTGGACCGGTGTAAAAACGAGGTTGCCGATCACCAGTGCCTCGCGGATTTCCGGGGTGTTACTGTTGGGGGTGGAAACCCCGATGTGTTCTAACTGGGCGTTGATGACATGCTGAAAAGCGGCCCGTCCCCGGCTTGCGTCCAGGTCATTGAAATCGGTCAGCCCCAGCGCTTTTTCGGCATCGGTGAACGCAGGAAAGATGACCGATCCTCCTGTCAGTTCTGCGGCTTTTGTTGCACTGACGATACCTTTGTTAACCCGGATTGCATGATCGTTGTCGGCACAGAAGATAAAGGGGCTTTGCGTCCACTTTTGCCGGGCATTTTCGGCAACGGCAATCATGTTGCCTCCATCCACCGTCATCAGTACCGGAAGGCCCGTGGCTTCGTGCAGGGAGGCCGCAGTGGCATAGCCCTCGGCAAACAGTACCGGCTGACCGTTGCGCGGTGTGCCCAGCGCAAACCAGTTACCGGTTTTCTCCGAATCTATCAGGATGCGGGCATCTTTCCCCCCGGTGACCGGAATACGCTGGTAAGAGCGTATCGCGCCGTTACGGTTACTGAAGGGAATAACCAGTTCATTTTTGTTGTTTACCCGCACCCCCGGTGCAGCATGAATGCCTTTCCGGGTCAGGTATTCATGTGCTGTGGCCTGCGGCCATTTGTTGATATAGCGGCGGGCATACGCGGCCTGTCGGTTGTACTGTGCTTTCAGTTCCCGCTCCGCGTCCTCCCTGCGTTGCATTGAATGCGCTTTCAGGTGGAGTCTTGCGCGGGGATCTGTCTGTTCTCCGCCGGAGAAGGTCCAGGTGATCGGCGAATTATCCGCGCTGCGATAATCCCTGTACCAGCCGGCAGGTCTGCCGTCCAGGAATCCGCGATATGCGCCACTTTTTTGTCCTTTTTTGTCATCGGCGGTCGGGACACGGTGGATTTTCCCGTCCATGACCGGCAGTTCTTTCAGAACCAGTCCGGCATTCTCCAGAACCTGGGCAAACTCGGTGACCGGATCACTGCCGTTCATGGAGACGTCCTGTGGCCGGGGCAGCCAGCGGTCCAGCCTGGACAGGTCCGCCCCCGGGCGGGCGAACCAGAGTTTGTGCTCCTTGTCCCAGATGACGGGCGTGTGCCCGTTCATCGGGGGATGTGCTTTTTTGAGATCTTCTATTTCATCTGCAGGCACGGCAAGCCAGGTGCGGTAGCGGGATACAGACGGCATGAGTGCTTCTCCTGAAAAAAGACGGAAAAAAACCACCGCCGGAAGCCGGGGGTGGCTGGGGGGATAGAAAATCGGGGGAGAAATGTTTGTCAGGGTCTCCAGTCTGTACCCTTATTCCAGCGATCCTGCCAGTGTTCAAGATATTGTGCGGCTACATCCGGCATATTCTTGAGCACAACGACATTCTCTGAATTCTTGCGTGCAGCAGCACGAGAGAAGTTATAGGAGCCAGTTTCAACCGTGTTTCCGTCAACAATGATGACTTTGTCGTGATGGATGGGGAAGGCATCTACAGTCCGGAGAGGAATGTCCAGCAGGTTGATATATTTCATCGCTTCCTGACTTGCCCGGTTCGTATTCCCCTTGTCATCAACAACAATACGGACGTCCACTCCGCGTTTTTTCGCTTTTGCCAGCGCATGCATTACATCCGGGTCGGTGAAGGAATATGCCATCATCCTGATGGAGCTTTCCGCACTGTTGATTGTGTCAAGCACCAGAGCGGATGCGCTTCCTTCAGGAGAAAAGCCGACCTTCACGGATGGCGTGTCGATCATTGCAAACGATGGTGTCGTGAACAGTAACGGGCATGCCAGTAGCGATACCCGGAGCAGAGTAACGATAGTTTTTTTACCTGACATAAAGACTCCAGAATTTAATCGAGGCCAGTCCAGTCTCGTGGTGATTCCGTATGGTGGCGATACCACCATGGACGACCGGAGGCGATGGCCCCTCTCAGAATGCTGAAAATGCGTGTACAGATAGTCCTGACAGTCCAGCCTGAACGGTCGAGAATAACGAAAAATAAAATGATGCCGGTGCAAATCCAGAAGGTTGTTTTGGAGGGAAAGGGTAACCGGCTCATTTAAACCGTCTGGTCTGTTTCCTCCGGCTCTACAAAAATAATGTCCATCATTTTTAATGGA
>OKVI01000306.1_pt1 | contig 44359 bp, 36 predicted proteins | sample 1607001 | NCBI WGS metagenome assembly OKVI01 (sample SAMN03281018, study PRJEB24777) | human gut metagenome | isolation source: fecal sample PR128 from 1 month old male Malay infant, vaginal delivered...
TATTTTCGGGCGGGACAACAGGAGTTCCAGTGCTAAATTTCGGCTCTACTGTGATGTTGAGATCAGCGGATGTGCCTCCACTGCCAGGAATCGAGATGAGGAACGGATCACAGTCGTATGCCTTGTTGGCTTTCGCCGAGCTCGTGCGGGAGACCAGATATAGGCCGAGCGGCAGATTCTGGAAAGTGAGCTGACCAGCTACGTTAGTGGTGCCGGAATGCTGGTACAGCTTGTTTTTCGCCGCGTGCGCAGCGAGCTTCTTGGCCGCATCGTGATATTCACTTGATGTCAGGCGTTCCCAATCGGCAGTGAGGCCGGAAAAATCGCCGACGGTTTTATATGAGGAGACGCTACCATCATTGTTCGTTGTGACGGTGGCGACGCGCACGATGGAATAGGTATCGCCGGCAAGCAATTTGGGCGAAGCCGTGTCTCGGCCCCATACGGCATTGATGGTGAGAGCGCCGAAAGAATCAGCTTGCGCATACGGCACCATAGAGCCGAAGGCTGCAAGAACAGTGAGGACGATAGTAACGGCGGCGGCAATCATGGCAGCAATGCGCGCCGCACCATACTCGCTTCCGCTATGCAGGTCTAACATGTCTGCCCGGTCCTTTCCGCCATGATGAATGTGATTGGTTATTTGTGCTGTCTGGCTGAGGAGGCAAGTCACCGTCCGGCTCGATATCCGCAGAGTCAGAATCACCAGATGCGACCTTGGCGCTCCCACTCTGCCGGCGTCGCCGCTCATGACGCTGCCATAAATGCCATGCGATGAGCAAGGCAATCAGTGCAAGAGACGGCAACAAGTACTGCAGCGGAATGTCCACGTGGAACGTGGATTTGGCGTCATCCTGCTGCTGCGGCGTGTATGGGATGCGATGGCCACGCACCAGCAGCCGATGCGTATTGACCGCATACGGCGTACAAGTGATGAGCGTGACCAAATCCTTGCCGGGCTCAATTGCCAGTTGTTTGGTATCGGTCGGCAGAACGGTAGTGATCTTATCGACCTGATACGCATACGTGTCTTTAAGTATTCACCATCAGCCTTGGACAGAGCAACGCTCACCTTCAGTCCGAACAGGTTCACGTACAGCACGTTGCCTTCCGAAAGCACCTTGAGATCGAATACCTGGCGGATTCTAATGGTGGTTGCAACGCCTGTGTTGTTTTGTTGGTTTTAGGTTAGTTGGTGCTGTCGAGTAATTCGATGTTTTTCTCGCTGGGTTTCATGTATCCGAGGGTTTTGCGGGGCCAGTTGTTGAGTTCCTCGGCGACCGCGTCCAGGTAGTCCTCGTGGCGCGCGGCCATGCGGCTCACGGGCCTGTTTTTGAACATGCGGCAGCCGCGCGGCGTGATGAAACCGCAGTCCAATGATTCCGACAGGACCCTGCAGATCGGCCCGACCTCGAAGCGCCCCTTGTGTTCGTCGACGTAGGCGACCATCAGGGGTGTGTCGGGTCGAGCCTGGCCTCGAAAAAAGCCGACGCCGTCGTCAATATCTCGTTCGCCCGGCGCAACTCGGCGACCTCCCGGCGCGGTTTCCTGAGCTCGGACATCGCTTCCTGCGCCGATTGCCTCGTCTCCGCCGTGACCGTCGCGTCCGCCTGGTTGCACCAACGGCGCAGCGTCTCCGGGGCCACGCCCAGGTCTTTCGTCACCTGCGCTCTTCGCCTTCGTCTCCGGCGAATACGAAGAGCGTGATTCCGTCAGCAGTCTGACGGCCTTCACCCTGAACTCCGGCGTGTATCTCGTGCCCTTTGCTATGGTTCCATCATCTCCCATCGAGTTAGGGGAAACACGGAACAAAATCAGTCCATATCACGGCGTGTCGCATTTTTTTTCGATATGATATATGTATCACAAAAAATAAACGTTTAGGATTCAATGATGAATAGGAACGCTGTAACCATAACTGACATCTCGAAGCGTACGGGGTTGTCTGTGTACGTCATCTCCAGAGCGCTCAACGGGAAAAGCGGAGTCGCACAAGAAACTCGATCCAGGATACTTAAGGTTGCCGATGAAATGGGGTATGTCCCCAACAGCAAGGCGCAAGATTTGCGTACGGGGCGCAACCGTTCGATTACGTTGCTGACCGCGGGTATGTCAAACTCCTACTATCTCGATCTGATCAGCGGTATAGAAAGCGTCCTGCAAGGCAGAGAAGAAAGTCTCTTCATCGCCGACTTGGCTGTTAATGGACGCTATGAGGAAGACAATGAGACGTCGCTTTTGCGACGAGTGGCCGAGAACCGTCCTGGCGGCATCATCTCAACGCTAGGATTGAGTGATCGCAGTAGAAGAATGCTGAGAGGGTGGGGGGTACCGACGATTTTCGTAGATTCAACCCCTGAGGTTGAGGGGGTGCTTCAGGAAGACTCAGGTGATGGCTTCTCCTATGTGACGACAGATAACGTTGATGCGGCAGAACAACTTGGTGCCCATTTGAACGAGCATGGGTTCCGTAAATGGTTGCTTGCGATATATCCGGATATATGGAATAGCCGTTATGCACGTGAACGCAGTTTGGTTTCGGCCGCAACGAAATCCGGAGCTGAGATTCGCGTGATCGAATGCGGCAACAATGAGAAAGATGCATGTGCCACCATGCTTAACTTCATGGACACGCAGGGCTATGAGCCGGATGTCGTCATCGCTGGCAACAATCCCATATTGCTCGGAGTCATGTCGGCGTTTCAAACGCGAGGGGTAAGGATCCCAGTTGACGTGGGATTGGTGACTTTCGACGATTTTGCCTGGTCAGATCTTCTTTCGCCGAGAATAACTCTCGTTGCGGAGAACAGCCATTTAATTGGAGTGAATGCAGCCAACTTTCTGTTGGAGCAGATTGAAGAGGGAAAGGAGGCGAGTGAGGGAGACGGACCGACGATGATGCCAAAGCCTGTTCGCAGAATGATTAAATCTTCTCTGAAAGTCAGAGAATCATGCGGGTGCCTAACGCGATGATGCGTTGACGCATGTCTTGTTGAAAAGGAAAACCATGAAAAAAACGTTTATGATGCCTGTTGTTTGTTCCTTGCTTGCGGCTTCAATGATGTTGTCCGGCTGTAGCGCGGTAAGCAACGGCGACAATGCGGTCGGGGAGACATCGAAGCCAACGGAGATCAAGAGCATTGGCCTGATGGTGCAGGATATGTCCAATCCGTTCTTCTCTGCCATGGATAGGGAGGCGAAAGTTCAGGCGAAGAAGATTGGCGCTACGCTGAACGTTCAGGATGCTCAGCTTGATCTGACTACTCAGGATAACCAGATCTCGGCGTTCATTGAGCAGGGTGTGGACCTGATCATCGTCTCCGCCGTCGATGAGAGCGGTCTGAAGCCGGCCATCGAGCGTGCTCGTGCCGCGGGTATCATTGTTGTTGCTGTTGATACGCCGGCGAAGGGTGCCGACGCAATCGTGATGACGGATGGTGTCCAGGCTGGCGAGCTTTCCTGCGAATACCTTGCCAATCAATTGGGTGGCAAGGGCAATATCCTCATCGTCGATGGCACCCCTATCCAGACCATTACGGATCGAATTAAGGGATGTAAGATGGCGATTGAGAAGTATCCTGATATCAAGGTGGTTGGGCAGCAGGCTTCCAAGAACGATCGAGCCACAGGTCTTTCTGTGACCACAGATATGCTGACGGCCAACAAAGACGTGCAGGGCATCTTTGGTATGAATGATCCGTCCGCCTTGGGCGCTGCGCTGGCGGTTGAACAAGCTGGTAGGAGCGATCAGATCATCGTGACTGGTGTGGACGGTAGCCCCGAAGGGGTCGATGAACTTAAGCGCGCTGGTTCTCCGTTCGTGGGCATGTCCACGCAGAATCCTGCGGAGATGGTTCGTCAGGCCATCAAGTTCGCACAGCAAGTGGTGGATGGCGAGACTCCGGAGGAGACCACCATTCTTATCCCTAGCGAGATGATCACCCGCGAGAATGTGGATGAATACAAGGGGTGGTGAGCATGAACCAGGATCGCGCACCCATTTTGCGCCTGGAGGACATTTCCAAGAGTTTCTCTGGTGTCACTGTGCTCGATGGCATTAACCTAAACCTTTATGGTCATGAAGTTTTGGCCTTGATGGGAGAAAACGGAGCGGGGAAATCCACGCTTATGAACATCCTTTCCGGCAACCTCATGCGAGACTCTGGGAAGATCGTGGTCAATGGGAATGATGTTGATATCTCGTCTCCCCGCCAAGCCTCTGAACTTGGCATCGCAATTATCCATCAGGAACTCAACGTGGTTCCTACTATGACGGTCGCGCAAAATCTTGCCTTGGGCAACGAGCCCAAGGGCAGGTCAGGGCTTGTCGACAAGAAACAGATGCGTGAGGATGCTCTTCGCAAGCTCAGCGTCATCGGTACAGACATTAATCCTGATGTCCCTCTTGGTGAGCTGGGTACTGGCGAACAGCAAATGGTGGAGATTGCCAAGGCTGTAGCGAGTCGGGCAAAGATCCTCATCCTGGATGAACCAACGGCTTCTCTGTCTCGAGGCGAGTCCGAGCGCCTGTTCGACATCGTGGAGAAACTGCGTGGCGAAGGCACAGGGCTGATTTACATCTCCCACCGTATGGAGGAGGTGTGGCGTCTGGCTGACCGTGTCACAGTGCTTCGAGATGGTCATACCGTGGCAACGTCTGCCATCGCCGACGTTGATCAGAGCGAGATCGTGGCGAAGATGGTGGGACGCAAGGTGGAGAAGCTCTACGATCACGACGAGCGCTCCGCTGGAGAAGTCGTTCTCGACGTCCGTGATCTTCGTCTGTCTCAGGATTCTCCATCCGTGTCGTTGCAGGTTCGTGCGGGTGAAGTCGTTGGCGTGTCTGGCTTGGTCGGTGCGGGCAGGACGGAAATCGCCAGGTGTGTTATCGGTGCAGATAAGCGATTCTCTGGGGAAGTGAGTCTTAAAGGCAGAAACGTCGCATTCCAATCTCCTAAGATGGCGATCCAACATGGTGTCGCATATTTGCCCGAAGACCGCAAGGTGCAGAGCATTTTTCCGGTTCGAAGCGTGGAAGACAATATTTCCGTTTCAACGCTGGAACGTTTCGAGAGTTTCGGCATGCTGCGAAAGCATAAGATTCGCGAAGCGGTGGGGAAACTGATGCAGAAGGTCAACATTGCGTCCCGACTGCAGCAAACGCCCATCGTTAACCTGTCCGGCGGAAATCAGCAAAAAGCCATATTTGCTCGATGGATGATGCGAAACCCGGATGTGCTGATCCTGGATGAGCCGACTCGAGGAGTTGATGTTGGTGCGAAACGGGAGATCTACGAACTGATCGGAGAACAGGCGGCGCAAGGTAAAGCCATTCTGATGATTTCGTCTGACCTTCCCGAAGTGTTGGGCATCAGCGATCGCGTCTTGGTCATCCGGCAAGGATCCGTTGTGGCGAATCTGGAAAGTAAAAAAACCACAGAAGAGGAGATCATGGGTTACGCGACTGGAGTGCTTCAGCCGCAACGCCTTGGTCCTGAACATGATGAAATTCACGACAATGACGAGGTGACTTTCAATGAATAAGCAAAAGAAAATAAACCTGGCATCCGCATGGGAGAAAGTCGGTATGCCGTTCGTGCTCTTGGTGTTGATCATCTTCATGCTGATCAATGCTCCGAACTTCGGTACGGTAAGCAACCTGTTTAACGTGGCAAGGTCAATTTCGATTAGCGCCATCCTCGCGGCGGGAATGACTTTGGTGATCATTACAACGGGCATTGATCTGTCTGTTGGTTCGACCATCGCCGTTAGTGGCTGTGTGGCGGTGTTGGCCGCACGGGCTGGGCTTAACCCGATTCTTGCGGTTATTCTGGGCATGTTCATCGGCGCGGTGATCGGCTTGATCAATGGTGTACTGGTCGCCTACTGCAAGCTTGCAGCATTCATTGTGACGTTGGGTACGATGACGTTTATGCGAGGATTGGCCTACACGATAACTGGTGGCCTACCTATTGTTGATAACAATCTTTCGTTCCGGGCGATCGGAAACGGATATATCTTCAATATTCCTATTCCGTTCATCATCATGATAATCGTTTATTTGGTCATCTGGGTAGTGCTCGATAAAACCAAGTACGGATCGCATGTGTATGCGGTCGGCGGCAACGCCGAGGCTGCAAGGCTCGCGGGCATCAATGTCAAAGCCGTTTTGCTGTCTGTGTATGTGATTGCTGGGGTCTGTGCCGGTCTGGCGGGATGCATTTTCGCAGCCCGAGTGGTGTCCGCGCAACCCACAGCCGGCGATGGGTATGAAATGGATGCCATCGCAGCCGCAGTGCTTGGCGGTACGGCGTTGGCTGGTGGTAAGGGCAAGATTTCTGGAACGTTTATCGGCGCAGTGATTTTCGGCGTGCTAACAACCGGCCTTGTCCTGATGAATGTTCCGTTCTTCACTCAGCAGCTCATCAAGGGCGTGGTGATTATCGTTGCCGTGCTGATTGATGGTCTGAAGCAGAATTCATTCTCGTTTGGTTTCCTACGTAGATCGACACTATCCCCGGCCTTGAAAGGAGGTAATTGATGACTACGTATGAGTATCTCATCTCAAATTCTTCTCCGGTGCCCGCTGAAAAGCCTCAGCCGGTTGAATTAAAGCTTCCGGCCGATCTAAAGCAGGATCTTCTGTGGGGAGATACGAGCCTCGGGCAAAGTTCAGTTCTTCAGCGAGTCAATGGTGAATCAGATGGCAAAGAATCCGTGTATGTGGGAATTCTCGTTCCTCACGACGGTGAAGTCATTACAGTACGAGATATTGAATCGGGAGACGTGATCCCGGAAGGCATTCGTATTTACGATGATACGCAGGAGAAAGATGCCGTCTGCCGTCTGGATACTGGATATTTCATTATCGAGATGTGCCGCGGAACCGGAATGGGCGAAGGTGCGTCGAAATGGGGTATCCGGCACTTCATGGCAAAAGCCGAAAACGTTGATCTGCTGTCAAGCGGTAACAATGCCATCGGAGGTTTCTATGGTCCGTTCTTTACCCCGGAGAACGGGTTGATCAATCCTCCGGAACATGTCATTGCCGATGTCGATCTGATCGAGAACGGTCCCAATATGAGCCGTTACCGTCTGGCCGGCAGAATTCCGGATGGCCTGCTCCCGGAGCTCCAGGGCAAACGCTTTACTGTCACGTTCACTTTTTACCGTGATCTTGACTTGTTCGATCGTGTGTACGACGTGGATCATTTCGAAACCGAAATTGACGGTAGGAGCGTGGTTGATCGAATCACGGTAGGAGATGAGTTCGAGGGAGGCGAGGGAGAACTGGTGTTCGATCGATTCGCTTCCTATAATCCCATCCCATATCGTAGCGGCGATCCGTATGCCGGGTTCCTCAAGGATGAAGTGCGAAGCACATTGTCCGACGAAACAGAAGTTACGGAACGCTTTGCCTTCTTTAAGGAGCTACTTGATAGGGATTTGGAAAACGCTCATTGGGACCTGTACTGGCGTCTATTTTCTCATTGGGAGAATGCCATTGAGCCTTCAGCCTTAAATCGCAGGTTGGGGCATGTCAGATCTTTGGCGCATCGTGCTTCTGATCTCAATGATCGTCCTTGGGTGGTGTCGAAAGATGCTATTGACGTGTCAGCTCATGAAGAGCAGACTGTTTTTCCGGCCTCTTCCTCCTGCACTGCCGAGTTCGACTCGCGTACGGGGCGATGCATGATATGGTTGACAACGCAGTCTTCGGGGGCGTTCCAAATCGTTCAAAGGCCACAGTCGGGATGGGTCAACTGGGGAACCAATGGGGAAAATGAGTGTCCCGCATTGCCCATTGGAACGAAGATTCGAACCATATACGGACCTTTCGGAGATCAATGGCGGGATCGGGCTGACGAATCACGATTTGATGGTGTGAGGGTGGCTCCCCGTCTCTCTTAGAAGGTGTGCGGTGACCGGCTTGTCCCGCTAAACCGAGAAATGGGCATTGATTGAAAGACGTGTAATTTCGTTGAAATTTAATGGTTTTGACGGATTGACATTTTTAGTCAGGCGCTTTTGGTTTAGCAGGACCGGTTTGGCATTGTATCTAGTTCGAGCGGCTAGTTGACGCATGTCCTGGGGCTTGGTTGACAACGATGGGGTTGGCGGCTGTTGTGGTGTCATGGATACACGGCAGCAGTCCGGCACGGCCGGCGGCAATCAGACCACGTCCTCGGCGCAGCGTAGCGAGTACCTGCGCGACAAGGCTCTCGCCGCCGCGATCGACGACGGCGGGAGCGTGGCCGGCGCGGCCCGGCGCTACGGCGTGAGCCGCCAGCGGGCGTACAAGATCAAACGACGATGGGACGCCGACGGCGATTCCGGGCTCCCGCCCCGTTCCCGCGCCGCGCGCACGATAGCCAACAGGACCGACGCCGTCCCGGCCTCGCGGATCGTCGAACTGCGCAAACAACTGGAAAAGGACGGCCCGGACGCCGGAGCCGAATCCATCGCCGCCAGGCTGGAGCGCGAGGGCGTCAGGCCGCCGGCGAACTCCACGATCCACCGCATCCTCGTGAGCGCCGGCCTGGTGCGCCCCGAACCCGGGAAACGCCCCAAGGCGTCGTACACGAGGTTCGAGGCGTCCCCGCCCGACGAACTGTGGCAGTCGGACTTCACCCACTGGCCGATCGCCACGGTTCCGGGAGCCGTGGTCGTCTCCCGGCTCGACGACCGCTCCCGCAACCTGCTGCACGCGCGTGCGTTCGCCACGGTGACGATGGACGACGTGCAGGCCACGTTCCTTCAGGCGTGCGCCAAACACGGCATCCCCGCCAGGACGCTCACCGACAACGGCACCGTGTACACCACCAGACCGATCAGCGCCGCCCCGGGGCGTTTCGAACGCACGCTCGCGCTGATGGGCGTGCGCCAGAGCAACGGACGGCCCTGCCACCCCCAGACGCAGGGCAAGATCGAACGCTACCACCGCACCCTGAAGCAATGGCTCTCCGCCCGTCCCCTGGCGTCCTCGATCGACGAGCTCAACGAACAGCTCGCCGAATTCCGGCACGTCTACAACGAGGAGCGGCCGCACCGCGCGCTCGGCCGACGAACCCCCGGAGAAGCGTACCGCGCCAAGGGCAAGGCCCTGCCCGACCCCGAACTCGCGGCCGGGACGCAGGCCAAACTCGACGAGCAGCGGCGCCGCGAGACGACGGCCTGCAGCCCCGGGGCGACGCGCAGGAAGCCCATCCCCAAGGACGAACGAGCCGAACCGGCGCGAGCGGACGTCACCATAGGGCCCGGAATCCACAGGATCGACAGGCGCGGCTGCGTCACGCAGAACAACATCGCCGGCAAACGCCGGATCTTCAACCTCGGCAAGCACAACGCAGGACGCATGGCCGAACTGCTCATCGACCACGGCCGGGCCGTCGCCGCCGGCCTGGAGACCGGCGAGATCCTCGCCGACCAGACGCTCGACGCCACCCGCGAATACCAATACCGCAAGCCGGCGAACGATGTCAACGATGCCCCACGACAGATGTAAAGCATGCCTCAGGAGACCCGTCAACTATGCCCCAAGACATCACAGTCTTGCCGTTAATCTCCTTGGTGGCCTGACCCTCAAAGTCACGGCCGCCAAGCGCCGTCGCGGCGACCTGCACATTGGCCTTCGCCGGCGATTGATCCGTCGCATTTGAGGAATCGTTCTTGGCATCTTGAGAAGAAGCATCGTTTGGAGCCTGCGTTTGGGCTCCATCATTGGCGGAATTGCCAGCGGCAGCTTCTGCTGAGTCGTCCGCCTTATTGTCTGTCGCACCATTTGAGGATTCGGAAGAATCACCAGTAGTAGAAGATGAAGGAGATGAATCCTGCTGTGCGTCTTGATTCGTTTCGGAAGGTGTTGGCGCACCGTTTGATGTATTGGCCTCTTCTGACGTCTTATCGTCAACGTTGACATTGCGAGCAGAAGGAGCAGCTACGACAGTATTACCCCCCCCCCAGAAATTACGGCGTTAGGAGAGCTACTCACATCGTCTATATTCTGAGCATATGCTGCAGGCACCATGCACACGATGGACAAGGAAACAGCAATAACCGAAGCAAGGCAACGCTTCAAGGCATGGCGCTGCCTTCCAGATTCCTGTTCTGTTCCTCCGTTAAACCCGCAACGGACGAACTTCAATTTCGAGCCCATTGTTTCCCCTCATAGATTCGCAATCCCCTTTTCGGGAGGTTACTGCATACAATCATACAATTGGGGACAAAAGAACAAAAAACGTTCATTTGCGGGGCCTGTTAGCGTATGTCTTTCTGGGCAAAAAGAAAAGCCCCGCAGCTATGCAGGGCTTTTCCAACGAGGTCATAAGAGAGGAAGAGAACGACCCCGTTTAATGGTTGACGAAGCTTTAGGACCTCGCCAAGTATCTACTAGTTCAGACGCAGCTCGGTGGACGGTGCGAACAGGTGCATCTTTGCCGGATCAATCTTGATCTTGACCGTGGCACCAACCTGCGGCAGAGCGCGCGGGTTCACACGAATCGTGGTGAGCTTGTTCTGATCGGACATGACCTGAGAAGCCTCAGCTGCGGAGCCATCGGTGACGATGTTGCCGTAGATGTAGCCATCGGAGCCCAGATCCTCGACGTTGACGACCTTCAGGGAGAAGGCGTTCGGGTCATCAGCCGGAGCCAGGCCAGCGTCCTCAGGACGGAAGCCGACCACAATCTGGCCGTTATCCTCCGGAGTGAGCTTGGCGACGGCATCAGCCGGCAGATCCACGGTGTCCTCACCGATCTTCGCCTTGCCGTTGACCACCGGGTGGGTGTTCAGGTTCATCGACGGGGAGCCGATGAAGCCGGCGACGAAGACGTTGGCCGGACGATCATACAGCTCGGTCGGAGCACCGACCTGCTGCAGGATACCGAGCTTGATGACGGCGATGCGATCGCCCATCGTCAGAGCCTCGGTCTGATCGTGGGTCACGTACAGGGTGGTGACACCCAGCTGGCGCTGCAGAGCAGCAATCTGGGTACGGGTCTGGACACGGAGCTTGGCGTCCAAGTTGGACAGCGGCTCATCCATGAGGAAGACCTTCGGCTCACGAACGATTGCACGGCCCATGGCCACGCGCTGACGCTGACCACCGGACAGAGCCTTCGGCTTACGATCGAGGTACTCGGTCAGGTCGAGGATCTCAGCGGCCTTCTCGACGCGCTTGCGGATCTCTTCCTTCGGAGTGCCGGCGATCTTCAGAGCGAAGCCCATGTTGTCGGCCACGGTCATGTGCGGGTACAGGGCGTAGTTCTGGAACACCATTGCGATGTCGCGGTCCTTCGGCTGCATCGTGGTGACATCCTTGCCACCGATGAGGATGCGGCCCTTGTTGACCTCTTCCAGGCCGGCGAGCATACGAAGGGTCGTAGACTTACCGCAGCCAGAGGGGCCGACGAGGACGAGGAACTCGCCATCCTTGATATCAAGATTCAGATCATCCACGGAGGGCTTGTCGTTGCCCGGGTAGATACGAGTGACGTGGTCGAAAACGACTTCTGCCATAATTACTAATCCTTTCAGAGGCAGGTACGTGCCTCACGATCCGTTGTAAAGGGATTTGTTCTTTACTGTGCTTCCGCCCTCGCTACCGACATACAACTTTGCTCTCGGAAACTGCAAGCTTCAGCGTTTACTTTTTTCCGGTTCAGTGAAGGTTCTCTTCGTTGAGCCAAGATTCACTATACACGGCCTTGCGACCAAGGCAAGTGGCGTGTCTGAAATGTAGGTAACATTTGAGCACTCCGCCATATTGTGTTGAGTGCTTCTCCCGTATGGAACGAAAATAAGAGCAACCAGGGTGCCTCGGGCAAGACGATGCTCCTCTATGCAGCGGAGGAATCTTTCTGGGCTCGTACGATGAACGTGATCTCGCCACTACCCGGCGCATGCAACGTGGTACCGAACGCAATCGTGGAGCCGAATGCATCGATTACGGTGGAGTCCATCTCCAAAACCTGGGTACCATCGGGCACTCCGAAATACCATGCCATCCGCGTATCTAACGCATGCACGCGCACGGCGGCATCGTTCTCTACCAAACGCACCGCGTAATTATGTTCCAGAAAGTCATATAGCGACTGATGGCTGAAATCCTGATCGACTACCTTCGGGAACCGCGCCGCCGACAAGAACGTGATCACATGCTGCTTGAGCTTATCATCCACGTATCGCAGCCTCTCCAGTCGAACCAAGTCGGCATCATCCGGCAATCCCAGACGTTGCGCGGCCTTCGCGTTACGCACCACGGCATTGTCAAGCACCTTGGTGTCCACCGTATTGCCAAGATCGGCCTGTTGACGAAAAAAACCTCGAATATGGTCGCTAATCACCTCATGCTGGGACTCACCTTGCTTGGCAGTGCGAAATGTACCTCTACCCTGCTCTCGAACCAACAGGCCATCTTGAATCAAATCATCCACTGCATGACGCAGCGTGATACGACTTACCCCATACTGGTCACAGAGCTCCGGCTCGGGCGGCAATTGTTCGCCTGAATACATCGCCTGCGCACGCTGGCGAAGATTGTCCCTAACCGCAATATACTTCGGTACACCTTCCGCCATGGTTGTCCTCCTTGCCTTCCTTTACGACTGTACTGTGCCACGGATACACAAACCGCCGGGATTGGCAACCCATTCCCGGCGGTTCGCAGACCGCCCTCCATATATCTGCAGAGCGGCCATGCACCGATTATTTCGCTTCTACGGCAGCCTTCTTCTTCTCACGCGCACTCATCGCAAACGATGCGGCATAGAACACCACGACCGAAGCGATAATACCAATGATGAGACCAATCTGACCACCCTTGCCGAACTGGCCAAGCAGAATACCAGCAACACCATAATCCGCATCAGAATATGTGGCATTCGCCATGCCGGTGTCGCCAAGCACAGGCAGCAGGAATAGCGGCAGGAATGTAATCGCCAAACCATTGACGAAGGAGCCAATCACCGCACCACGTACGCCGCCCTGTCCGTTACCGATTACACCGGTGGCGCCGCCGGTCATGAAGTGAGCCACAATACCCGGGATAATGATGGTGGAACCGGCCAGAGCCATGATTCCCATACCGACCACACCACCAACGAAGCTGGAGATGAAGCCGATAAGCACAGCATTGGGGGCGAAGGTGAAGATCATCGGCACGTCAAGGGCCGGCTTCGAGTTCTTCACGAGCTTCTCGGAAATACCCTTGAACGCAGGTACGATCTCACCGAGTACCACGCGCACACCAGCGAGAATGACAAACACGCCAGCAGAGAATGTGGCAGCCTGCAGGATGGCGAACACGATGAAGTTTTGCCCATCGCTCAGCTCAGATTCAATGTAGGAGCTACCCGCGAACAGCGCGACGACAACATAAATAACGGCCATCGACAGGGCGATGATGACGGTGGTGTCGCGAAGGAAACCAAGGCCTGCAGGGAACTTGATGTCCTCAGTGGACTTGGACGGGTGCTTCTTAGAACGGGTCAGACGAGCCACGAGCCCGCCGAGCGCAATGCCCGCACCACCGGTGTGACCAAGGGCGACATCATTGGTACCAGCGGCATCCTTCATGAACGGCTGTACAAGCGCGGGAGAGATGGTGACAATCAAACCTTGTGCGATGGAGCCCCACAGAATCACACCCCAAGTCGACATACCGGCAACCTCGAGAATCACGGCGACCATCGTAGCCATGTAGAACGCCACATGACCGGACAGGTAGATGTACTTGAAACGCGAGGTCATAGACAGCAGGATGTTGACAATCATGCCGAAGAAGAAGATAAGGGCGGCTTCAGAACCATACTTCACCAAGACCGTGCCGACAATGGCTTCGTTGTTCGGCACCACACCCTGCACATTGAATGCATGCTGGAACATGCTGCCAAAGGGATCAAGTGCGCCGGAAACGACGGAAGCGCCTGCTGCCAACACCAGGAATCCCACCATGGTTCGGATGGTGCCCTTCATAATGTCGGTAGCCTTCTTGCGCTGCACGGCAAGACCCACCAACGAAATCAAAGCCACAATAATGGATGGCTGCCGGAAAATATCAAGTAGCACCGATAACACGCCGTTCATGCTCTCTCCTTTAATCTTTATGCTTGTTTGTATTGTTGTTTTCCGGATTTGGCACCGGGTCGGGGCAACAATGTCTCTTCCCACCACCGAAAAGGGTTATTTATTGGGAACCTCGACACCGTGTCGCTTCAGCGCAGCAGCTACCTGTGCGGTGATGTTGTCCATGTCAATAAGGCTGTCCAGAACGACCACGTCATCCATCAGACCTTCTGCAGCTTCAGCGATGTCGCGCCCGACGAACAACACATCAGCAGAGGTAGGAGTAACGGAGGCGATATCCATATGATCGGTTTCCACACCGGTCACACCAAGATTGCTCAGCGCTTTCTCGATGTTGAGTTGGGTCATAAAGCTAGATCCAAGGCCAGTGCTGCATGCGGTGATGATTTTCATTGAAGTACCTTTCGTATGAGTTGTTTGATGAGATGGAAGTGCAGTCTGTCAGGCCAGCGCAGCGGCCAATTCATCGACGTTGGAGGACGCGTTCAAAGCAGCTAGTTTGCCTGAATCGGTCAACAAAAGAGCCAGCGATTGCATAAGATCGATATGCGCGTTTGAGTCTTTCGCGGCCAAGCAAAACATGGTGTTGATGGGATGGTCCTCATCATCGGCCAGCAGGAACGGCTTACCCACTCGCAGCACAGAGAGCGATGTGGAGACCACTCCACTTTCAGGCCTCGCATGTGCAAGGGCAACACCTCCCCCGAGATCTATATATGTTCCTCCTGGACTGGCAATCGATGTCTTAATGGCATCGACATAGCCCCGCTCGATGGTGCCGGCGTCGAGCAAGGGACGCGTCACCAAGTCGACTGCTTCGCGCCAATCCGATACCTGATCGACATACAGCATGCCGTTCGGTTGAAAATACGACATAAGCACGATGCCTCCTTGCAATGCATTAAACCACTGCGGCCAGCTACGGCCATCAGACGAATTTAATGTTGAGGTTCATTCCGCTTCACCAAATTCGTATTATCATCATATCGTCATAACGTATTATCGTCATATCGGCGTGTCGCTATGGCGAACCGCAATCCGTATGCTCCTTTTATCAGCCAGAATCAGATTCGAATTCAGTCTCAACAAGACTGTTAACCACCGACCAATGAAGCATCGAGGCCGGCTCAATCGGCAAATGCAACAGTAAGAACCTAGATTGCCCCGAAAGTCACGCCGTTGCGGACGGCCTTGCGTTCGGCTTTGCGCTCCTCGGCATTTTCGATGCGTTGGATGCGCAGCTGGCGCCAATCCTCGCGCATATCGCGGAAGCGTTCGGCCAGTGTCACGTCGTCGTTATCAGCGGCGGCATCAGCCGAGTCCGCATCGGCCTCGATACCTGCGAACTTGGTGACTCCCAGTTTCAATAGACCCAGTAATTCGCTCAGGGCTTCCGGCATGGGCTCTTCGCCCTCATCGGCAGACTTGGTCAGCCCTTCGATACGCCGGCGAAGCGCATCCGCATCTTCAGGATCAATCTTGAGACCGGCGATCAACGACTGACGCATGGTCTCGTAATCGAGGTTGGCAAAGAAGTTCAGCTGCTGCAGAGTCATGAATCCCTTGAGTTCAGGGAATCGATGAACAACATATTCTTCGCGGTCATCGGCGGCGCGCGTCCAATCGCGGGTGAGCTGTGGATCCAAGGTGGCGGTAATCGACCCTTCGCGCAGACGATAGTGATATAGCACCTTAGGAATGCGCACCACGCGCGTGGCCTCGCCGATCACATTGCAGATGCGGGAGAGATCCTCGATTTTGCGGCCCACTGGGAAGGAGAAGCCGTGTTCCTGATAGGTGGACGCGGGTGCCAGAAAGGCCCAGAAATAGCCATCAATCTCGGCTTTGACCTGCTTCTTGATGGCTTCGACCGGAGTCAGCACCTGCACTTCATCGAAATCATTGTGACGATAGCTGGAGAGCAGTGGCTTGTCGTTCTCGGAGATGGTGTCGAACTGGAACATCACCAGATCGGCATCGTATTCACGCATGGCATTCAGGCAGTCTTCCACCAGCGTGGGCGCCACAGTGTCATCCGAATCCGCAAAGTAGATGTATGAGCCGGTCGCCTGGGCGATGCCGGCATTGCGTGCGTCGGACAGTCCGCCGTTGGGCTTGTGAATCACCCGCACGCGCGGGTCGCGGGTGGCCCAAGCGTCGCACATGGCCGGGCAGTCGTCAGGCGAGCCATCATCCACCAGCAGAATCTCGAGGTTGCGATAGGTCTGAGCAACCACAGACTTCACGCATTCATCAAGGAATTTCTCGACCTTATATACCGGGATGATGATGCTGACCAACGGCTCCTGTTCCATGCCTCCAGCGTAGCGCCGTCGCGCGAACGCGGCGGCGCTGCGGGTTCGCGGACCGCGAAACCCTTAGAAATCCCAGTCGTCGTCATCGGTTTCTTCGGCCTTGCCCATCACGTAGGAGGAGCCGGAACCGGAGAAGAAGTCGTGGTTTTCGTCGGCGTTGGGGCTCAGCGCGGCCAGAATCGCAGGGTTCACGTCGCAGATCTCAGCTGGGAACAGCGCCGGGTAGCCAAGGTTCATCAGAGCCTTGTTGCCGTTGTAACGCAGGAACTTCTCGACGTCCTCGGTCAAGCCCACACGGTCGTAGAGGGACTGGGTATACTCCACTTCGTTGTCGTACAGCTCGTTGAGCAGGTCGTAGGTGTAGTCCTGCATATCCATGCGCTCGGCGTCGGTGAGCTGGGCGATGCCCTTCTGGTACTTGTAGCCAATGTAGTAGCCATGCACGGCCTCGTCACGGATGATGAGGCGAATCACGTCGGCGGTGTTGGTCAGCTTGGCGTGCGCGGAGAAGTACATCGGCAGGTAAAAGCCGGAGTAGAAGAGGAACGATTCGAGCAGGGTGGAGGCCACCTTGCGCTTGTACGGGTTGTCGCCCTCGTAGTAGTCGAGCACAATCTCCGCCTTCTTCTGCAGGAACTCGTTGTTCTCGCTCCAGTCGAAGGCCGCGTCGATCTGTTCGGTGGAGCACAGGGTGGAAAAGATGGACGAGTAGCTCTTGGCATGCACGGATTCCATGAAGGCGATGTTGGTGTACACGGCTTCCTCGTGCGGGGTGAGCGCGTCCGGAATCAGGGAGACGGCGCCGACCGTACCCTGGATGGTGTCCAGCAGGGTCAGGCCGGTGAACACGTGCATGGTGAGCGTGTGTTCGTCTTCGGTCATCTTCTGCCAGCTGGGGATGTCGTTGGAGACGGGGACCTTTTCGGGCAGCCAGAAATTGCCGGTCAGGCGATCCCAGACCTCGAGGTCCTTCTCGTCTTCAAGGCGGTTCCAGTTGATTGCGGAGACGCGGTCGATGAGTTTCAGCGGTTTGCGCGGAATAGAGATAGGTGCCATGAGTAGTGTTCCTTTTACTCGTTGTCGTTATCGTTATCGTCGTTGGACTTGTTTTCGAACTCCTCCGGCGCGGTCAGCCGGAGCAGTGCCTTATAAATCATTGGTGACATTGTGGTTCCCTAGAGTGGTTGGGCTCCCATCAGTCCGCTTCGCGGCCAGCTCCCCTCAGGGAGGGGAGCCAAGAAAGGGAGCCCGATATATGAATGGACATCTGTGGTTGTTCGATGCGTGCGGCCTCTAGGCGCACCGAGGGAAGGCGTACGAAGGTACGTCGACCGAGGAGCAACGACGAGGACGCTCCATCGAACAATCAGAGCATGCAGGAGACGCAGCCTTGGACTTCGGTTCCTTCCAGGGCTTGCTGACGGATACGGATGTAGTAGAGGGTTTTGATGCCCTTGCGCCAGGCGTAGATCTGCGCCTTGTTGAGGTCGCGGGTGGTGGCGGTGTCCGGGAAGAACAAGGTCAGCGACAGTCCCTGATCCACGTGCTGAGTGGCCTCGGCGTACGTGTCGACGATGGCCTTCCAGCCGATTTCGTAGGCGTCCTTGTAGTACTCAAGGTTGTCGTTGGTCATGTAGGCCGCCGGGTAATAGACGCGCCCGATTTTGCCTTCCTTACGAATCTCGATCTTCGAGGCAATCGGGTGAATCGAGCTCGTGGAATGGTTGATGTAGGAAATCGAACCGGTGGGCGGTACGGCCTGCAGGTTCTGGTTGTAGATGCCGTCCTTCAAAATCGCGTCGCGCAACGTCTCCCAATCGGACACGGTCGGAATCTCGATGCCGTACTTGGCGAACAGCTCACGAACCTTGGCGGTACGCGGCTCAAGCGAGCGGCGACCATCGGTGTACTTGTCAAAGTAATTGCCCTGACCGGCCGGCTTGGCGTAGTCGGACGTAGCGAAGCTCTTGAACGGATGGCCGTGTTCCACGGCGAGCGCGTGCGAGGCGCGGTAGGCATGGTAGGCCACGGTCATGAAGTACATGTCGGTGAAGTCGAGGCCTTCTTCGGAGCCGTAGTGAATGCCTTCGCGGGCCAGGAAGCCGTGCAGGTTCATCTGGCCGAGGCCGATGGCGTGGCCTTCCTCATTAGCGCGGCGAATCGAGGGCACCGCGTCGATACTCGTGTGCTCGGCCACCGAGGTGAGCGCACGGATCGCGGTTTCCACGGTGTACGCCAGTCCGCCATCAATTGCCTTGGCAATGTTCAGCGAACCCAAGTTGCAGGAGATATCGCGGCCCACGTGCGCATAGGTGAGGTCTTCGTTGTATGCGCTCGGCTCCTGCACCTGCAAGATTTCGGAGCACAGGTTAGACATGGTCACGCGGCCTTCGATCGGGTTGGCGCGGTTGACCGTGTCCTCAAACACGATGTATGGGTAGCCGGACTCGAACTGCAGCTCGGCGATGGTGGTGAAGAACTTGCGGGCGTCGATGTAGGTCTTCTTGATGCGATCGTCGGCCACCATCTCGTCGTAGTGCTCGCTGACGGAGATGTCGGCGAACGGCTTGCCATATACGCGCTCCACATCGTAGGGGCTGAACAGGGCCATCTGGGCCTTCTGCTTAGCCAGTTCGAAGGTGATGTCCGGAATCACCACGCCAAGCGCCAGTGACTTGATGCGGATCTTCTCATCCGCGTTCTCTCGCTTGGTGTCCAGGAATCGCAGGATATCCGGGTGGTGGGCGTTGAGGTACACCGCGCCTGCGCCCTGACGTGCGCCGAGCTGGTTGGCATAGGAGAAGGAATCCTCCAGCAGCTTCATCACCGGAATCACGCCGCTGGACTGGTTTTCGATGTGTTTGATCGGGGCGCCGAGCTCACGCAGGTTGCTCAGCAGCAGGGCGACGCCGCCGCCACGCTTGGAAAGCTGGAGGGCCGCGTTGATGCCGCGCGAAATCGACTCCATGTTGTCTTCGATGCGCACCAGGAAGCAGCTGACCGGCTCACCTCGCTGGGCCTTGCCGAGGTTCAGGAAGGTCGGGGTGGCAGGCTGGAAACGGCCGGCAAGCATTTCGTCGGCGTATTCGATGGCCTGCTGCTCGTTGCCGGCGGCGAGCTCCAGGGCCACAGCGGCGCAACGCTGCGGGAAGTCCTCAAGATAGAGGCGACCATCGAACGTCTTGAGCGCGTAGGACGTGTAGAACTTGAACGCACCAAGGAAAGTGCCGAACTCAAAGCCGGCGGATTCCACGTGCTCGTAGATGCGGTCGAGGAATTCAGCGGAGTACTGGTTGAAGACCGCAGGGTTGTAGTACTGGTTGCTGATCAGGTAGTCGAGACGCTCGGCGGTGGAGTCGAACTGCTTGCTGTTGGCGGCCACATGGCCGGTCACGTATTCACGCTCGGCGGCCTTGTCCTTATCGAACTGGATCTTGCCGTCGGCATCATAGAGATTGAGCATCGCGTTGAGCGCGTGGTAGTCGTGTGCCGGATCGTACTGTTCTGCCGAGGTGTCGGTGGTGTTGTCGAGCGACAGTTCGGTGTTGGTGAGGTCGGTCATTGGAGTCCTTATTGCTGTTGAGCGAAGAAGCGGACGAGGCCGTTGCGGACGGCAGCGGTGTCTTCTGGCGTACCCATGAGTTCGTAGCGGTATAGGTAGGGGACGTGGCATTTGGCGGCGATGATGTCGCCGGCGGCACAGTAGGCCTCGCCGAAGTTGGTGTTGCCTGAGGCGATGACGCCGCGAATCCATGCGCGGTTGTCGGGGTCATTCAGGAAACGCTTGACCTGAATCGGCACTGCTTTCTTGACCACGCCACCGCCGTATGTGGGCACCATGATGACGTATGGCTCGCGGATGTTGAGAGCCGAATCAGCTGCTCGCAGTGGAATGCGGTAGACGTTGATGCCCTCGTCCTGTAATCGGCAGCTGGCTACAAATCGCGCGGTGTTCTCGGAGGCCGACGAAAAGTAGACCAGTGCTCCGATCACATTGCTGGTGGCGGCGAATTCAGGCTGGCTGGCACCGGGAACACTTTCCGCGGTGATGCCGGATTCGGTCTGGCTCACGCGGAAACCATGGCCGAAGCATTGGCCTCAGCGCTTACCTGCTGGGCAACCTCACGAATCAAATCGGGGCGGTAGCCGGTCCATGAGTTGTTCGGCGTGATCACCACTGGAGCCTGCTGGAAGCCTGCGGCCTGCAGCTGCTCGAGAGTGCCCGGGTTCTCCGTCAGGTCCACGGTCTCGAACGGCACACCAAGCTTGGTGAGCTGGCGCTTGGTGGCGTTGCATTGCGGGCAATGCGGCTTGGTGAACACGGTGACAGTCATGGCGACTCCCCTCCATCTATCTCTGTTGAACAGTGAAACGATGGCCATATTACATCTGTGTAGCTTGAAATCAATGCACTATATGTAGTGGCGTGTATCACACAACAAACCTAGATATAGTGGTTTCTGTTGATATTCCGCCATTCTTGAGAAGCCCTGAAAATCAGCGTGCAGCGACTCACCAAGTTATATGTGGCATTGTTCACATTTGCGCTTTGATCGTCATATTTAAGTTTCGAGGGGCTGATTTGAACCTTTCCGGAGGTCTATCTCCGTTTCAAGGGGCCGGTCATCCGCCGAAACACAAGTACAAACGCCTTCTTGCCACCGTCATTTCGCCATTCTTGGACCGCTTCTACTTGGGCACCAGCCCCTCGAAACGGAGATAGAGCTTCCCAAAAAACAAAATCAGCCCCTCGAAACGGAGAATGAACGCCGACGCCCCCATATGACGGCAAAAGGCCTGACCTGTATACGTTCGTACACAATGTGAAATGTATACGAACGTATAACACTGATGTCTGAAGTCATACTCCGCAGTGGCGCCGCAGGTGCGCCACTACAATCGGAATATGGGACTGAAGACTTGGAAGAAGTGGACGGACTGGCCGCTGATGGTGTTGTCCGTGGTGTTTCTGGTGGTGTATTCGTGAGAGATTCTCTCCCGTACGTACATCGCGATGCGCCAGACCAGGGCATCAACCTCAGGCTCACCGTTCTCGTACTGCCAACCGTTAGCGGTGGTGTACAAGATGTTGTGGGCGGCGGTGCGCATTGCCTTGACGGAGGTGGCGGACTTGTCGGTGATGTGGTTGGTGATCTTGGTGGTGGCCAGCATGGAATCGTTGCCGTTACGGATCTCCTGATCACCATTCTGGTAGCCGTAGCCGCCGAAGTAATCGGTCAGAACGAAGCCCTTGAAGCCCCACTCGTCACGGAGCACGGTGTTCAGCAGGTTGTTGGAGGCACCGGCATAGGTGTAACCGATGTAGTTGAAGGAGCTCATCACAGCCTGTGCGCCGCCTTCCTTCACGCTCATCTCGAACGGCTTGAGGTAGATCTCGCGGATGGCCTGCTCGTCCGCCCAGGTGCACACCATGTTGGTACGGTTGGTTTCCTGATCGTTCAGAGCGAAGTGCTTCATGAAGGAATACACGCCCTTCTCCTTGGCACCGGCGATCTCGTTGGAAGCCATAACACTGGAGAGCAGGGAGTCCTCAGAGAAGTATTCGAAGGTACGACCGGAGAATGCGCCACGGTGGATGTTCATAGCCGGAGCGCACCAACCAGCAACATGCATGTCGTGAGCCATATCGCCGATCATCTCGCCGAACTGCTTGGCCACATTCGCGCCCACGACTCATCCAATATGACGTAAATGGCACTTCTTGATACGTAAACGGCATTTTTTCTCAAATTTCTGTCGCTCAGATGCCGTCAGCGTCACAAATTCAGGAAACAAGGCCATATTTCCTGAAAATCTGTCACTGAGGCACCGTCAGCGTCACAAATTCAGGAAACAAGGCCTTATTTCCTGAATTTGTGACGCTGAACGCCCAAGCACCACTCCAAAGACGCCACCAAGCTAGGATAGAGGGCATGAGCGATTTGAACGCGTTGAATCTTGAACCGGGCGAAGTGGTTGGCGGGTATACGCTGGTCTCCCGACTCGGCGCGGGTGCCATGGGGTCAGTATGGCGTGTGCGCGACGATGGCGGCACTACCTATGCCATGAAGATTCTGCGCGATTCGTTGGCCGACGAATCGGGAACCTCGAACTCCGCCAACACAGCAGCGCACGACCCGGACCTCAAACCCAACATCACGCCGCGCGAGCGCCTACGTCGTGAGGCCATGGCGCTGAAGAAGGTCAATCATCCGGGCGTATGCGGCATCGTTGACATGGAACTCGATGATTCGCTGGCGTTCATTGTCACCGAGCTCATCGAGGGCCGCAATCTCAAGGAAGACGTGGAGGTCAACGGCCGTTACATCGGCGACGATCTGGAACGTCTGGCCCGTAAACTCATCGACGCCACCAAAGCCGTGCATGCGGCCGGCATCGTCCACCGCGACATCAAACCCACCAATGTGATGGTCTCCGCCGCCGGCCCGGTGCTGGTTGACTTCGGCATCGCCATGGGCGAGGGGGAAAGCCACGTGACCCGCACTGGACTGGTGATGGGCACACCGGGGTTCATAGCCCCCGAAATCATTGACGGCGCTGAATCCGATGAGATGACCGACTGGTGGTCGGTGGCCTCCGTACTCGCTTTTGCTGCGATCGGCGCACCGGTATTCGGTACCAAGCCGATGATGGCGGTGCTGGAGCGCGAAGCATCGGGCAACGCGAACCTTACCGGACTGCCGGCCGGCACGATGGCCGCGTTCCGATCCGCCCTGAACCCCGACCGGTCAAAGCGTTGCACGCCGGACCAATTGCTGAACGCCATCGCTGTGGACGCACTGGATCCGAGCGTGTGGCAAGGCACTCAGGCCGGACCGTTCGCCGCCGGCGCCATTGCCGGAACGGCTGCCACAATTGCCGCCGATGCAGTTGGAACCGAGGCGATGCCCCCTTTTGGCGCAACCGCCGACGCGGATAGCGATAATCCGCGGTCCATCTGGCGTCAGGACGACCACGCCACGGCGGCAATCGACTCATCGTCTTCGCCGACGCTCAGCGACGGCACGGCAACCGAAGCATTCCCGGCAACTACCAACGCTGGGAGCAATCTCTCGTCGGATGATGAAGCAACACAACTCGTAGGCAATGCCACCGAAACCGCCACCGAGGCAATACGCCCAGCCGCACAGCGTACGGTGCCCATCAGCGATGAACCACCGGTTGCTCCTACCACGCCACTATCCGAACGTACCGCCGTACTGCCTGCACCACAGCCAGTGCCACAACCCCTGCAACCCACACCGCAACCAGTGCCACTAGGCCAGAACGGATGGAACCCGGCCGACGGGCAAAGCACGGCTGTGGATCCGGCGATTCGCCCCGCATTGCAGCATGTCATCAACCAGACCGCGCAATGCGTTCCCACCGAGGCGCTTATCCAAGGCCCGCCTGCACCCAATCCCGCAGATGTGCGTCGTGGAATGTATCTGCAACGCGGGGTATTGCCGCTGTTCCTGTTCGCTGTGCCTTTGGCCGTGCTGGCTGCGAGTTTCCCGCTGATCGCCTTGATTGCAGCCGAAATACTGCTCTGGCTGTTGTTGACGTTGGCGTATAACACTGAGTCTCAGTTGGAGCGCGAAGGTCGACGCGGCGGCGAGCGCAAAAGCTCCGATTCGCTGATTCGCGTGGCAACGCTGCCGTGGCACATCGTCAAGGCGCTGCTGCTGTCGATACCGAAACTACTGCTGCTCACCATCGTCTATCTGGCCGGTATCGCCGTGGCCGTGGCCGCGTTGGGACTGCCGGTGCGCACCATCTCGTGGTATTTCACTGCGAGCCGGGGCGTTCCGGTTCCGCTGCTGGATGATATGCCGTTCTCCGTCTCCGGTCTGGCACTTGGTGGGTTCATGGCCATCGGTTGGCTGATCACCGTATTCGGGCCACAGTCGGCCATGCCCCGGTTGGGTGCCGGCGTGCTGCGCGGCATCAGGCACAACGACCTCGAGCCGATGGCGCAACCAGGGGCAGACGGTCTGCCGGCCGCATCAATCCCTCGGCAAGGCAGCCGCGGCACGGTGCTGCTCACCCTATGGATCATCATCACGCTGGTATTGTGCGCGCTGCCGCTGCTGGGCATGCCAATCAGTTGGGTCCCGCTGGCGTAATCTGCATTACTTTTACAGGGAATTCACCTCCCAGCTGATCTGTACGCGGTCTTCCTCAGGGCCGGTCATTATGATGGGCCCCAAATATCGAAGCGATTTCAAGGGGAGATCCATGTCAGATCCGAAGCGTCAGGCTAAGCGCGCCACCCGCGCCGAGCGACGTGCGGCCGAGGCGGCGGCCCAGCAGGCGCAGGCCGAACAGGCAGCCAAGGAGCGTAAGCAGCAGACCATCATCGGCTGCATTGTGGTGGCCATTATCGTGGTGCTGGTGGCCATCGCTGGATTCGCCGTATACAAGGCCATGCAGCCGTCCAACACCAGCAGCAGTAGCCAACAAAGCAACATGACCGTGGACGAGGCCTACAGCAAGCTCAAGAAAGTCAGCACCCAGCCGGCTAACGCCGACGACAAGGCCGGCTTCGTGATCTCCAACAAAGGGTATGGCCAGAAGGCCGAGGGGGCTCCCACCATATCCATCTATATGGAACCGCTGTGCCCCGGCTGTGCCTCGGTGAACCGCCAGCTCGATCAAACGCTCGTCAAGCTGATGAACGCCGGCCAGCTCAACATCGATTTGCACTTCCTCAATTTCCAGGACAACAAGAGCTCCGACAACTACTCCAACCGCGCGTTCAACGGTGCCATCTACATTGCCGAGCATGATGACGATCCCCACCACCTCATGAGCTACCTCTCCAACATCTACGCTGAGGATTTCCAGCCGGGCGAATTGTCCAATTACGAGCCGGTAAGCAACGCCAAGCTGGAGAAGCAGGCCGTCAAGGCCGGCGTGAGCGAGGATGTGGCCGCCGCGGCGTTCAGCGGCAAGAACGAATACCTCGACTGGCTCACCGCCTCCAACAACTACACGATCCTGCGCCCCGAACTGTTCAACAGCTCCGGCGCCTTCTCCTCCCCCACCCTGACCATCAACGGTGAATACTGGGATCTGAAGCAGCTCACGTTGGCGGATACCAGCATGGTGGACGGATTCCTCAAGTCCATCGGATTGGACGCCGACCAGGTGGGCGTGGGAGGCAAGATGCCTTCAATCGGCGCGGACGGCAAGCCGATTTCAGTGGCCTCCTGATGCACCGGCCCGGTCGATGCCCTAGGACCGGCGTCGACCGGGCCGCTCACGCCTCCGCCCGAATTGACCACTCGGGAACTACCGGTATACTAGTCATTTGTTCGCAACACTGCTTATGCACGTTGGGATTATGCCTCTTTAGCTCAGATGGCCAGAGCGGCCGCCTTGTAAGCGGCAGGTCGTCGGTTCGATCCCGACAAGAGGCTCGTCGCGCAGGAAAAAGCGTATTATGGGTATACGTAGTTTTTTCTACGCACATCATTCTTACCTTGGGTAAGTGCTCCAGGAGCCTTCCCCCCAACTATGGGCTTCCTGGAATGAGGGCGGAGCGTCCCCCAACTAGCTCCGCGCCTTAAAGGGGGCGGGAACATCCCCTTCTCTCCCGCCCCCCTTTTTTTCTTTTCTCTGCCGTCCTGCAACCGAGCAGGAATGGTGATAGTGCCGAACGAATAAGCCATGCAAACCAGACCAGCCGTTACGATGGGTGGCGTAGTTGTCAGCAGTAAGGAAGAGGAACATCTATGGCACGGCGTTGGACCCCGCAGCGGTTTGTTACACTGCGTCGCATCCGCGTAATTGCCTGTGCTACGGCACTCACCGTGGCGATGGTCGGCTCGTTTGCATTCACCGCAAGAAAATCCGTGGCCCTAAACATCAATGGCCAGACCACCCAGGTCACCACCTACGCTATGACCGCATCCCGCCTGCTCGAGGAGCAGGGCATCGACGTGAAAACCCATGACATCGTCGAGACCTCGTCCGGCAATCAGCTTGCCGATCATGCCGTGGTCACCGTGCGTTCCGCATACCAAACCACCATCACCATTGACGGCACTTCCGTACCATTCTGGACCGTGGCCACCAGCGCAGACCAGTTGCTCGGCTTCTTTGAGGAGAACAACGCCAACGCCGCCAAAATCACGGTCAATATCAATAACGTGTACAACCAGCTCACCGGCGGTCTGGTCATCAACCAATCCGGCCCGGTCACCGTCATCGCGGACGGTAAGACTTCCGAAGCCCCCAATGGCAAACTGCCGGCTGCATCCATTCTGGATTCCAAAGGCATCACGCTGGGCAAAGAGGATCGCATCAGCGTGGAAAAGAACGGCGATGAGACCATTCTGCGCGTGCAGCGCGTGACGCATGGCGTGGAAAACCGCACCGTGGTCGTGCCGTTCTCCACACAGACCGTCATCGACCCTAATCTGGCGCCGGGGCAGTCCGAGATCCGCCAGCAAGGGCAAAACGGCGAGAAGACGCAGATCTATAACGTCACCTATGTAGATGGCGTTGCCGAATCGGAAACACTACAATCCGAGAACGTCACCACGATGGCCGTTGACCAGATCATCGCCATCGGTCCAGCGAAGGCTGAATCATCCACCACCGATTCCGGCAGCACTGACAACAATCAGGGCAATTCCGGATCCAATAAGCCAAATGATTCCGCAGATAATTCGTCCAACGAATCCAGCAAACCCACCGATACCAATAAGCCCAACAAGCCCGAGAACACCGGTACTACTGACAATAAGAACGACAGCGGTACGGGCAACACGGGCAATACCAGTGGCAATACCGGTAATACCGGCGGCAACACAGGCAGTACCGATAACTCTCAAAATGAGAACACCGGAAGCGACAATAGCTCGCCATCGACTCCCACTCCTGATCCGGCTCCATCGGGCCGTCTTTGGCATCCTACCGTGGCTCAGGCGCAATCCTATGCAGCCGGCGCCGCAGCCCAGCGCGGCTGGACCGGCAACGACTGGACTTGCCTGGTCAAACTGTGGAACCGTGAATCCAGCTGGCTCTGGTACAAGGAAAACAAGTCATCCGGCGCCTACGGCATACCGCAGTCGCTGCCGGCCAGCAAAATGGCCGCATTCGGCGCCAACTATCGCGATGATGCCGCCGTGCAAATCGATTGGGGTTTGTGGTACATCGCCCAACGCTACGGCAGCCCGTCCGTAGCCTGGCAGCATTCGGAACAAACCGGCTGGTATTAATCGGACACAAGGAAGCACTGATGAGCAACAACACCTCCACCGCTGGCCATCTACTGGGTGCGGCCGATATTCGCCGCATCGCAGCCGAGGCCGGCATCAGTCCGACCAAGAAATTCGGCCAGAATTTTGTTATTGACCCCGGCACTGTGCGTCGTATCGTGCGCGAAGCGGATGTTACGACCAATGATCATGTCATGGAGGTGGGTCCGGGCCTCGGTTCATTGACGTTGGCGATTCTGGAAACCGGTGCCACGATGACCGCCGTGGAAATCGACCCGCCACTGGCCGAACGCCTGCCCGGCACCGTAGCCGAGTTCATGCCCGAAGCCGCCGATCGCCTGACCGTCGTCAATCGGGATGCGCTGACAGTCACCCCGGATAATGTGCCTGATTTCAACGGCGATACCAGCTTCACCTTGGTGGCCAACCTGCCGTACAACGTGGCCACGCCGATTCTGCTCACCCTGCTTGAACGCTTCGATAGCCTCGGATCTTTCCTGGTGATGGTGCAGAAAGAGGTGGCCGACCGGCTGGCCGCCAAGCCCGGCTCGAAGATCTATGGCACCCCAAGCGTGAAACTTGCATGGTACGGCACTGCCGAACGAGTGGGCACTATTGGGCGCAATGTGTTCTGGCCGGCACCGAACGTGGATTCCGCACTGGTGAAGTTCACCAGATACGCCGCAGATGATACGCAGGCACCTTCCCACGGCAAGTCCTCCGCGGACCGTGAACTGGTATTCCGCCTCATCGATGCCGCTTTCGGGCAGCGCCGCAAGACCTTGCATGCCGCGCTGAAAACCATTGTTCCCGCCGAAGCGTTCGCAGCGGCGGGCATTGACCCGACCCGACGCGGTGAAACGCTGACGGTCACCGAATTTGCGGCATTGGCGGCAGCGGTTCAATCCACATCACATGCCACGCCTACCACTGACGAGGTGGAGCAATGATTCCGGTAGCCGTCCGTCAACGCCCCGCTTATGACGATCAATTGGATGAGCCGGCAGCACTGACCGTGCGCGTGGATTGCCCGGCCAAGACCAACCTCACCCTGGAGGTCGGCCCGACGCACGATGAATGGGGCGGTCGTCACGAACTGGACACCATCTACTGTGCCATCGGGGTATATGACACCATTACCGCCACCGCCAAACATCCGGGAGCCGGCTTCTCGCTGGAACTCGAAGGCGCGCATCTGGGCGATTTGGCCTCATCCAGCAGTGACATGCGCCGCAACCACGCGGTCCTGGCATTATTCGCCATGGCCCAGGCGGCCGGCCGCGATTCCGATGTGGCATTGACCATCACCAAACGCATCCCCGTAGGCGCCGGTCTCGGCGGCGGCTCGGCAGACGCGGCCGCAACCATACTGGCCGTCAATCAGCTATGGGAATTACACTGGCCAATGGAACGCCTGCGTACCATTGCCGCCACACTGGGCGCTGATATGCCATTCTGTCTGTCCGGCGGGTTTGCGCACGGCACCGGATTCGGCGAACGCATCGAGGTCATTGATGCGGGCAGTGCCGCAGAACGCGATCTCATCGGCCAAGGATATACCGGAGAGGTACTGGTCGGCGCGTATCAGTCGCAGCTCAGCACTCCCGAGGTGTATCACATGTTTGATGCGGTCGGTCCCGGCAATGACGATCGCAATCATCTGCAGGCGGCGGCCATCAGTCTGCATCCGCGCAGTGGTCAGGCCATTGACGCCGCTGTGAACGCCGGTGCCCGTCATGCATTCGTCTCCGGTTCCGGACCGTCGGTGGTGGCTTTCGTACCGGACAGCACCACAGCGCAGCGCATTATCGACGCCTGGCGCAACGGCGGTATGGTCGACCGCATTATCAAGGCCAGTGCACCTGCACACCCCATTATCGGAGTCAGCCAGTAACGCTAATGTAGCAACAAGCCACATGATCATGAAGGAAGTCTAACGATGACGCAGCAAATTGATGAACGGCAGGCACGCAAGACATATGTACGCCACCGCCAGACCATCGTGTTCTCCATCAGTGGCGTAGTGCTTGCAGCCATTCTGGTGGTTGCCATTCTCTTTAATTTCCATGTGTTCGGCCTGGGGCAGATTAACACACCGGCCACCGCGCCAAACTACGGCAATGCCGCTCCCTGCGCCGTCAAGGGCGATGATGGCAAGGCAACGTACGTGGCCAATGGAACTGTCGGCGTGCGTGTGATGAACGGCACCGAGCATAGCCAATTTGCCGCAGCGGTCAGCAAGGCACTGGAAGCCCGCGGTTTCGTGATGCAGGAGGCAACCAACTACTCCAGCACCAACGTCGAACGCACCACTATCTACTTTGGCAAGAACGCCATTAATCAGGCCTACACTGTGGCCGGCAACTTCACCGATGCCGCCATGGTGATGAACGCCCGCGAGGACCAGCTTATTGACGTGGTGCTCGGCGCTACCTTCAACGATCTGAAAGATGAGAAGTCATCCCCGCAGGAAGGCAAGAAAATCACTGATTTCACGGGGTGCGTGGCCGCCGATAAGATGACGAATCTTCCCGCCGATACGCAGCACACCGCTTACCCGGCGCAGTAATCCCACTTTGGCTCCCGCTGGCGGGAGCTGCCACGAAGTGACTGAGGGTGGTTTATATAACATATGTTGACCACCCTCAGTCTCACTCCGTGAGCCAGCTCCCACCAGCGGGAGCTCTCATTTATGCATTACGCCTCTATCTCGGCGTACCAGCGCTTGAGTTCGGCCACGGCAACATCGTGATCCACCGGGCCGTTATCCAGACGGTATTCCAGCATATGCTTGTAGGCGCGGCCAATCATCGGTCCGGGCTCCAGACCCAAGAGTTCCATAATCTCGTTGCCGTCCACATCAGGGCGAATGGCGTCGAAATCCTCTTTCTTCTTGAGCTCGCGAACACGCGCCTCCATCTCATCCATCGCCTGGGAGAACACCATCGCCTTGCGCTTGTTCTGCGTAGTGGCATCCGCGCGAGTGAGTCGGTTTAGACGCTCATACAAATGCCCGGCATCCTTGACATAACGGCGCACGGCAGAATCGGTCCACGGCTCATCCACGTACCCGTGGAAACGCAGGTGCAGGTTCACCAGTTCCGAGACGTCCTCCACCAGATGATGATCGAATCGCAGAGCCTTCAAACGCTTGCGGGTCATTTTGGCACCCACCGCATCATGATGATGGAAGCTCACCTTGCCTCCCGGCTCGAAACGTCGGGTCTTCGGCTTGCCGATATCATGCATCACTGCAGCCAGACGCAACGTGAGGTCAGGAGCGGGCACCGGGCCATCCGGGCCGGTTTCCAGAGCGATGGCCCGTTCAAGCACGATCATCGTGTGCTCAAAGACATCTTTGTGCCGATGATGCTCGTCAATCTGCAACTGCAACGCCGGAATCTCGGGGAACACGATATCCGCCAGACCTGATTCGACCAGTGCTTCCAGCCCTGCGCGAGGACGGTCAGACAACAGCATCTTGGTCAGTTCATCACGTACGCGCTCGGCGGATACAATCTCAATGCGATCGCGCATCGAGGAAATCGCCTCCGCAGCATCGGGAGCAATGGAAAAGCCCAGCTGAGCCACGAATCGGACCGCACGCATCATACGCAGAGGATCATCATCGAATGACTGGCTCGGATCAACAGGAGTACGCAGCACGCCTTTGGCCAAATCGCTGGCACCGCCGAACGGATCAACGAATTCCAGATCGGGCACACGCAGGGCCATGGCGTTGACGGTGAAGTCGCGGCGTGAGAGGTCACCTTCAAGCGTGTCGCCATAATTGACTTCAGGCTTGCGCGAATCCGGATCGTAGGTATCCGACCGATAGGTGGTCACCTCAACCTTGACCTCGGTGCCGTCCGCACGCCGGCGCATGGCACCCAACGTACCGAACTTGCGGCCCATATCCCAAAAACCGTCATGCCCCCAACGGCGCAGAATGGGCTCGAACTGTTCCGGGCGCGCGGATGAGCAGAAGTCCAGATCGTGGCTCTTGCGGTGCAGGAGCAGATCGCGGACCGGGCCGCCGACCAATGCCAGCTCATAACCCTGTTCGGCAAACAGTCGACCGAGTTCGATGGCCTCGGGCCACACTTCGAAATCCAATGGGCACCTTCCCGTATGTGACATTTTTCTGCCTTACCAGCATACCGTTACCCCACCTGCACACGGGGTTGAGTAAGGTGGAGAATATGATTACGCCCGCCGATCTTGCCCGCATGCTTGGGCAAACACCCGATTCGACGGACAACCATACCCAAGACCAGCTGCTGTATACGTCTCAGACGCCGCAGAATTCCGCCGATTCCGCGCAATCCGACGACACTATGGACAACGTAGCCGGCACTGACACGCAGCCGGCTGACCACACTGATAAAACCGAACGTTCCATGCCGACGCCGGCAACCGTGTTTGGCATGCATGCCACGGTTACCATCGCCACCTCAAGCGAAACCATCGAGGGACAGGCCGACGGCATTGACAGTGAAGCCGAAACCGAATCGATTGCGCAAAGCAGCATCGAAACCGAGGCATCCCCCGCTCCGATTCATCAGGAACCATCGCAGCCCATTCATGCCCAAACCGGGCCGACGCCGGCCACCGTATTCGGCCGACGCGCCGCCGACACAACACCGACTCCCGCTGGCCCGACACCGGCTATGATGCCGCAACGCCGCACTTCCGACGGCCCCACCACGTTTGCGTCCCTGGATGCACAGGAACTACCGGTGGTACGCGAATATTCGGCTGGCGGACTGATCTTCGACGATCAGAATCGCGTGGCCATCATCGCCCGTCATTCTCGTTCCGGCCATCTGGAATGGTGCCTGCCCAAGGGGCATATCGAGAAGGGCGAGACTCCACAGCAGACCGCCGTGCGTGAAGTGCACGAGGAAACCGGCATTTTGGGCGAGGTCATCGATTCCATCGCCACCATCGACTACTGGTTCACCGGAACCACGCAGCGCGTGCACAAGCTGGTGCATCACTATGCCTTGCGGCAGACCGGCGGTGAGCTCACCGTGGAAGGCGATCCGGATCATGAAGCCGAAGACGCCATCTGGGTGCGGTTCGATGATTTGGACGACGTGCTGAGCTACCCCAACGAGCGCAAAATCGCGTGGCTATACGCCAGAAAGAAGAACAGGCAGGCAAACGAGTGAACCTACCCGCAGTCTTATGCCGCTCACGCCATGGTGGACGATTCGTACGCGCGTTTGCGGCCATTCTTGTCATCACGGCGATGCTGACCGCCCCACTGACCGCATATGCCGATGATTCGCCTGATGATCAGGCCGGTCAGACCATCGCCATCGAGCAGAGTACGCCCATAGTCACCGCTTCTTCCGGATTCCATATCACGGTAGCGATTACCAATGCCTCATCGGATACGGCATCGGCGGGGTCACTGATTCTCAGCACAAATTCACGGTTCACATTCGTCTCACGCACTGATATGCAGAAATGGGCGGAAGGCGATACCGCCATTCCCACCCCGGATGTGCTCGGCAGCATTGATGTTCCTGAAATCACGCCGGGCAACACTGCAACCGTCACCCTTGACGTGGCGGCCGACCAGCAGGCTCTGCAGAGTATGCGCAGCTGGGGTCCCAAGCCCCTGCAGTTGTCGTACAGCGCCGGAAACCAGCCGCCAACCATGCTCCCCAGCTTCCTGACCCGTTCTCCTGACGGGCTCGACACCGCGCAGACTCCGGCGATGAACCTCACCGTGGCGATGCCGCTGACCACCACTGACTGGCAGGTTGATTCCTCCGCGCTGTCCGGCCTTGTCTCCGAAGATGAGAGTGCATCCGCAGAGCCGGTGTTATCGGCGAACCAGCAGGAAACCACCACGGTCAAGGAACTCAACCAGACCTTGGCCAAACACCATAGCCTGCAAGTGGTGGCCGATCCGTTGTATTTCCAGGAACTCCCCTCCGATACCAGACCTGCCGTCGCGGGAGTCATGCAACCCGGTGATTTTGATGTCACGGCGTATGCGGCGCTGAACGATGCCGATGCCTATACCAGAGCCGGCATCGCCGACGAAGCATGGAACGCCGAACAGGCGCAGACGTTGTATGCTGTGGCCAAATCCACCGTCACGCCGACTGCCACCTATGCCTGGCAGGGATCCGGCACGTGGAGCCTGGACGCCCTGACCAAGGCCCGCGCTCAGGGATATACCGCCGTTATTGCGGATTCCACGTTTGACGGTGAGCAAACCGACACCGTGCATACCGGCACCTACGTGGTCAATACCTCCGCCGGAGACATCACCGTGCTCAAGGAACAGTCGGAACTCGGCACGTTGGCGCATGGCGAAGCTACCAGCGCACGGGCAACGGCCGAAGCCAGCGATGCGGGCAGGCTGGCCAGAATGCTCGCACAAAGCGCGTTCTATCAAATGGAACAGCCGTATGCCACCCGAAACCTGCTGATGACCTTCTCCAGGAATAGCAGCGCGTCATGGATCAATCAGGTCATGAGCGCTATGGAACAGGCATCGTGGCTGAATCTGACTGATCTGAACACTATGGCCGCTGCCGACCCATACAACGTCAGCAGCGAGGTGAACCAGGACGACTCCAATGCCGCCGACGTCTCCCAAACCCGTGCCACCCTGGAGCAGCTTGCTTCAAGTCGTAAGGACATCCTGCGGCTCGCCACTTCCATACTGAAGAAGGGTCTTGATGAAGACGATGTCTCATCGTTGAACCCGCAGGCACTTGCCCGTCAAGATGCCAGTTCAACCGCCAGCCACACCAATGATCCCGCACAATGGGTGAGCACGCTGTTGAACGCGCATGACGACATCGCTCTGCATGCGTTCGCCGGCTCCAGCGATGCCGAGTATCAGAGCCAGATAGCCAAAGCCAACCGGACGTTCGCCGATACGGTGTTGGGCAGCGTGTACATCACCCCATCCGAATCGGTATCGGTATTCAGCGAATCGGCCCAGATGCCGGTGACAGTAAGCAATAAGCTGCCTTACGCCGTCAGCGTCAAGGTCAATTCGATTACCGATTCCATGCAAATCGTGACCTCCCGTTCCAATGATGTTGTGATTCCCGCACGTAGTGAGGCTCAGGTGACCTTCACCATCCGTGTGTCCACTTCCGGCACCACCGTCGCACATGTGTCGTTGGCCGATCGGCACAACACCGCCTTCGGCAACACACAGGACACCACCATCACCAGTGTGCTGCGCATCAGCGATGCCAGTGGTTTCGTCATCATTGGTTTTGCAGTACTGCTGGGCCTCGTTGGTTTATGGCGCCAGTTCAACCGTAAGAAGGATCCTGACGAATGAGTTCTACCGTAGGCCGCAATTCCCTGATTATGGCCTCCGGTACCGCGGCTTCTCGCGTGACCGGCCAAATCCGCACTATTTTGCTGGCGGCAGCCATCGGCACTACCGGTCTGGCGGCCAATGCCTATCAGGCCGGTGCGATGATTCCGCAAACCGTGTTCACACTGGTGTCCGGCGGTATTTTCAATGCCGTGCTGGTGCCGCAAATCGTGCGCACGTTGAAGGAGAAGGACGCTCAGGAGCGACTGAACCGACTGATTACTCTGGCCATCGGCATTCTGCTGGCCGTCACCGTGGTGATGGCCGCAGCCACACCGCTGCTGGCGCGTCTGTACGTGGGCAGCAGCAATCATGAGATGATTGCCCTGACCACTGCGTTCACGCTCTGGTGCATGCCGCAGGTGTTCTTCTACGGCCTATACACGGTGCTTGGTCAGATTCTGGCTGCCAAAGATCATTTCGCATCCTATGCGTGGAGTTCCACCGGAGCCAATGTCATCAGCTGCGCCGGATTCACCGCATTCATCATGTTGTTCGGCAAGGCCAACGAACAGCCGCTTGATTTCTGGACCTCGGGCAAAGTCGCGCTTACCGCAGGTACATGGACGCTCGGCGTGGCTTTTCAGGCACTGATCCTGTTCGTGCCGTTGATTCGCCTGGGCTTCAAATACCGTCCCAGTTTTGGCTTGACCGGCTTTGGTCTCAAGGCAATGGGACCAGTGGCGCTGGGATCGCTGGGTGTGGTGGCGATTACTCAGATTTCGGATATCGTGCTGACCCGAATCGCCACGCTGGCCCCACAGCGTGCGCATGAGCTCACCGGAGCCAGTCTGTACGACGTTGCCGGTAACGCCACCTACCAAAACGCCTTCACCCTGTACATCCTGCCGTATTCGCTGATTGCGGTATCCGTCTCCACCGCCGTATTCCCCCTCATCTCGCGGTCGATAGCAGCGCAGGACTTCCATGCGGCACGTCAGCAGCTGGGCAACGCGCTGTGCAACGTGGGGCTGCTGGTGCTGTTCTTTGCCACGGCGCTGGTGGTCTACCCTGAACCAATCATTCGTGCGCTGCTGCCTTCGGTCTCGATGAATGAGACCGTGCTCATCGCCTACGCCCTGATTCCGCTGTCTTGCGGCATCCCCGCCATATCGGCGTTCCTGTTGATTCAACGTACTTTCTATGCCTTTGAGGACGGCCTGCACCCGTTCCTCGCCGCGGTATTGCAATACGGCTTCACCACGGCACTCATGATTGTGGGCATGCTGGTGCTTCCGCCGAATCAGTGGATCGTGGGTATTGCCTGTTCCGTATCCGCCGGTGTGCTATTGGCGCTGCCGTTCATGCTGTTTATGCTGCGCAAACGATTCGGCGGCAGCCTGGAAGGCAAGCCGGTTGTGCAGACATACGGCAAGGCGTTGGCAGCGGCCGTAATCGGCGGCGTTGTGGTCTGGCTGGCGAAAACCCCTGTTGCAGACCTCTTCGGTGCCTCCATCCAAGAGACCGGCGGCCAGATGAGCTGGCTGTCCGCATTGGGAATCTGCATCGTACTGACTCTCGTGCTGGCCGTGGTGTATATCGGCGTGCTCTGGGCACTGCGCGCCACACAACTGACCGATGCCGTCCACTCGATAACCGCTCGTTTCAGGCGAAAACCCGCCAACACATCCGTTGACGAACCGCAATCCGAAGAAGACAATAATAATGCTGATACTGCTGCGAGCATCATGCCTGAGGCCGATGGCATTCAGGCCAGTCCCACGGCTAGAATGTCAGCGATGACGAATGCTGATCACATGGAGCCTGACGAGCAGATGAAACCGCAATTGGGAGATACTATCCTTAACCGCTACACCTTGGTGTCTTCGTTGCGTAAGGAACCCGGCCTCGAGGCTTGGCAGGCCAATGATCGTGTGCTGGCAAAGGATTGCCAGCTGTTTCTAGTGTCCAATCGCAAGGCATTGGACACGGTCAACACCATTGCCGGCGAGCTTGCGGCCACCCGCCCCGAGCACTATGTGCCGGTGCTGAAATACCGCGTACAGTCCGATGTGCTCATTGCCGTCACCGCAATGGACAGTGGCCTATCCGTGGCCGATTACCGTGCCAGCGCCACCGGCAACATACTGAGCTACGACGCCATGCGCTCCATTCTTGGCGAGACCGTTCAGGCCATCCGTCCCATGCTGACCAGCACTGCCGGCACTGCCATCCTGACTACTGATACCGTGCGTCTTACCGGCTCCGGCATCGAAATTTCCGATGCTCCGTTTGCTCCGATCCTGGCAGATATGTCCGGAACCGATCCGGCAGGCGATGATGGCGCTGAGCGTCATGCCGTGCGTCAGCTTGCCGCGTTGCTGTATGCACTGCTTACCAACACGACCAGCCAGTCGAATCCGCAATTCGATCTGCATTTGCTTGGGCATGATATTCCAAGCGAGTTCCGTGTTATTTGCAAGCGTGGCCTGGCATTGGCCGATGAAGGCGAGCAGGTCATGCCGATGGCCTCACTGGCCGAACTGGACGCACTGTTGGGTGATTGGAAGCCGCTGACTAAGCTATCGAGCACTGACATCGCCCTGCCGACCACTGACGGCGAATCCTCCATCGTCAAGGTGCAGCTGCGACCTACGGACGAGGCCGACATCGTTCCGATTCCTGATGACATTGTCACCAGCCAGCAGCTGCCTTCACTGTCCATCGCGGCACCTGCAGTGGCCGCTGGTGCTGAATCCGGCACCAATGGTCAGGCAGATGCTCATAGCATTTTCGACTTCAATTTCTCGCAAGCCTGGGAAAAGGAGAACCTCTCCGGCGAAGACACCGGAGACTGGTACAACCGACTGGCTCCGACCAACTCGACCGGTAACTCCCGGCTGACCGTGCCGATTCCCACCGCGGCCGGCGTGCCTGAGCCCACCGCTGCTGAGACCACCAGCCGTATTCCGATTTTTGATGCTTCCGGCCGTGAAATCCGCCCTGGTGAGGAGTCGCAGCGCGCGCTGGAGGAAGAGCAGGCACGTGCGGCGGAAGTCCAGTCCGTGCCGCCGAGCTTTATCCCGAAGGATCATCCCACTGGCAATGAGGATGATGCCCTGCCAGACGAGACGCTTTTCGGATCGATGACCACCAAGGTTGTTGCCATTATCGTGGCCGTGATTGTGGTGGTTGCCGCAGCGTTCTGGGCCATGCATGCGTTGCAGCGCAGTGGGGAAAACCCTGCAGATGCGGCGAACTCTTCTGAGAATTCGGAAGGCAATTGGCCGGATGTCAATGTGGATGATGTGCCGTTCGGTGAGGAAGATGGCACTTCCTCGTCCAAGGATTCCTCTATGTCTTCATCTCAAGAGAAGACCGACACCAAGACAGAGACGGAGACGAAGCCCAAGAAGGTCACCGAGGATAAGGACTCCCAGTCGGTGCCCAAGCCGCGTCACGAGAACAACACCGCCTTTACGGTGGCCAGCGGGAACTTCCTGTCTAACCCTGCCGGGCAGTCCGGTTACGGCTACCACGTCCATCTTGACCAGCCTCATGATGTGTACCGCATGAATATCACCATCCGCACATCTGGCGGCAAGGGCTATGTCCGTGCCAATACCACGGAGGATCCGACCCAAGGCGAACAGGTGGCCGAGTTTGTATTCGCCGAGGGCGGTACCACTGAGGTGAAGTTCGATAAGGTCGTCAACACACAGGATCTGGTTCTGTGGGTGCCGCTGGATAGCCTGCCGCAGAACCAGCTGTACATTCAGAAGGTTGAAGTCTTCTAAAAGTCGCGACTATGCCGGCAACGTCACGCTGTTGGCATAGAGGTGTCTATTGGCTTTCGGATGACGTATGCTGAATGCCATTGCGCCACATAACGTGCTGCCTGCCGCTACCGACGGCAGTCGGCTGCAGACTACATAATAGACACTGTGTCTAATTATTGGAGTGAGCACTGCACTTCATAACAGACGGAGGGGAATCATATGGAACATAACGTCATCATCATCGGCTCAGGTCCCGCTGGATACACAGCGGCCATCTACCTTGGTCGCGCCGGATTGAATCCTGTACTGGTCACCGGCGCTCTGGCCCCGGGCGGGCAGCTGGTGAACACCACGGAAGTGGAGAATTTCCCTGGTTTCCCTGATGGCATTATGGGTCCTGATTTGATGGATCGCATGCGCGATCAGGCTGAGAAATTCGGCACGCAGTTCATTGCCGATGATGTCGAATCCGTGGAACAGGTGGAAGCCGCAGATGCCGCTGACGCACCGCAGCCCCGGTACCGACTGAGCCTATCTGACGGCTCGGTGTTGGAATCTCGTGCCATTATTGTGGCCACTGGCTCGAATTTTCGTAAGCTTGGCGTACCTGGCGAACGCGAACTTTCCGGTCATGGAGTGTCGTACTGCGCCACTTGTGACGGTTTCTTCTTTAAGGACAAGCCCATTGTGGTGGTCGGCGGCGGTGATTCGGCGTTTGAAGAAGCACTGTTCCTGACCAGATTTGGCTCATCAGTCACGCTGATTCATCGTCGTGATTCGTTCCGCGCCTCCCAGATCATGGTGAACCGCGCACAGTCGAATCCCAAGTTGACCTTGCTGACCAATACCGTGGTTACCGCCATCCACGGAAGCGCCTCGGCAGCAAAGCCCGCCTCCCCGGCCATTACCATTGGCGGCCTGAAGCTGCCCGCGGCCACGGCTCCCCAAAACGTGAGCAGCATTGATATTCGTAATACGGCAACCGGTGAGACTGGGACTTTGGATACCAGTGCGGTATTCGTGGCCATCGGTCATACCCCGGCTACCGAGTTCATTGCCGATGTGGTCAGCACTGATGATGATGGATACATCACGGTTGCAGAAGCCGGTACACACACCAGCGCCCCTGGCGTTTTTGCCGCCGGTGATTGCGTGGATCGCACCTACCGTCAAGCCATTAGCGCAGCGGGCATGGGTTGCCGCGCCGCATTGGATGCCCAGCAGTATCTGACCGCATAGTTGGTAGAGCATTACTCAGTAATCAGATATACACAATGGCGCAGTACAGATGAATTCGTACTGCGCCATTGTGTATATCTGATATATCAGACGTGATGCCTTACAACCGTTTTATCTCACACCCACTTGCCGTCGGTGCTGGACTGATTGGGCACCAGCAACTGCAGGATGCGGTCCATATCTTCAGGGGACGAGAATACGATTTCAATACGGCCATGTTTGGCGCTGCCCTTGATGGAGACCTTGGTATCAAAATGATTTTCCAGGCTCTGCTGAACGGCGGATCCCATCCACGGATTAGTCTTTGAAGTCTTCGGCTTCTTAGGCTGCTCTCCCGAAGCAACGGCCATAGCCACGATTTCTTCCGTACTGCGAACCGACAATCCTTCCGCGATGATGCGAGATGCCAGCTTATCCATCGCTTCTGGACCGCTCAGACCCAGCAAAGCACGCGCATGGCCGGACGAGAGCACGCCAGCGGCCACTTTTTTCTGTACTGTTGCCGGCAGGTTCAACAAACGAAGCGTGTTAGCAATCTGAGGACGTGACTTCGAAATCGATTTCGACAGCTGCGCTTGAGTCAGACCAAACTCCTTAATCATCTGCTGATATGCAGCTGCTTCTTCCAGAGGATTCAATGCCACACGATGCAAATTCTCCAGCAAGGCATCACGGAGCATATCGTCGTCCGTGGTGGTTTTCACGATGGCTGGAATCGTGGTCAATCCAGCCAGCTGAGAAGCGCGCCAGCGGCGTTCGCCCATGATCAGTTCATAGGGGCTGTCCAGATGGCCAGTGAACGGGTTCGTTGAAGACTGCTCGCCGGGCTGTGCTTGTTTGGCCTCGGCAATCTGCTCACTGGGACGACGACGCACCACGATGGGCTGCAATACACCCACTTCTTTGATGGAAGCGGCAAGCTCATTGAGTTCGTCTTCGTCGAAAATCGTACGCGGCTGATGCGCATTAGGGCCGATTTCCTGCAAGCTGAGTTCAGCGAGATAGCCGCCTTCAACGGGCTTCAGTTCCTCTGGAGCCTCTTGTTTGTTGGCCTTATCCTCAGCCGCATGCTTGTTCTTCGGTGTTTCACGTGAAACATTGTTCGATGATTTCGTTGCGGCTCGAGTGGTTGGCTTATCGTCACTGCCGAAGAATAGGTCACTCGGATGTGCGATATCGTCCAACGCGGGCATGGCCGCTCGCTTGCCACCAGTTTTCTTGACAGCAGCTCCCTTCTTGGGCTGTGATGGAGTCGTTGCGGTCTTGGACTTAGGCTTCACCGCTTCATCTGGTGCCTTCGCGAGCTCCGCGGGATCCTCCTCCCCTGGCAATGCAGGGAATAACGCGCCAAGTCCTTTACCGAGTCGTGATTTGGTTGCCATTACTTCCTCCTCGCATCAATGGCTTCAAGCACATGCTGTGAACGTCGAGCGATTTCCAATGCCGCTTCGCCATATGCTATGGCACCTATGCCGCGGGGATCATAGGCAATAACAGGCTGTGAAAAGCTCGGAGCTTCCGATATCTTCACCGATCGGGGAACGGTGGTATCCAGGACAATATTGGGGTAATGGGACTTGACCTCACCATAAACCTCACGGCTTAACAGTGTACGGCGGTCGAACATCGTGACCAGCATGGTGGAGACCAGCAGAACCGGATTGAAATGCTGCTGCACCAGGCCGATGGTGTTGATCAGCTGGCCCAATCCCTCCAACGCATAGTATTCGGCTTGAATGGGGATCAACATCTCAGTGACCGCGCACATGGCGTTAATTACCAGCAAACCCAAGCTCGGAGGACAATCGATGAACACGTAATCGTACGCGGTATCTGTCTGTTCCAGAAAACGATCGAGCGCTTCTTTCAGCAACGTGTTACGATTCGGTAAGTCCGCCACTTCAAGTTCGGCACCGCTCAAATCGATGGACGCAGGAACCACATCGAGCGAAGAAAAATCAGCGCTTGTCGTGATGACATCCGCGATTTCCGCTCGCCCTTCAATTACATCATAAATCGACCTATCTCCTGAAGAATGTGAAACAGCAAATGCCGTTGACGCATTGCCCTGGGGATCCATATCAATGACCAACACATGCGCTCCGTGCTGAGCCAGCGCTGCGGCAAGGTTTACCGTCGACGTGGTCTTACCGACGCCGCCTTTCTGATTGGCCACGGCGATCAAGCGTGTCCGTCTCGGCTTGGGAAAGGAGGCATGGGTCAAAGCGTCATATCGGGAGCTTTCGTCGGCCATCTGACTACCCAGCGCAGAACTCTGCCCATCAAAAATACGACGGAGGGTTTCGGAAGGCGATTCCATCATTGTGTCATGATGATCGTCTGCTGTCATCGTTCCTCCTTATTCAATGTACGTTCCAGTGTTCCTATTCGTATGGACATGATTTGTGTTATCCACATCCCCTATCCCCTATTGTGGATAAGTGTGGACAAGTGGATAATCACAACGGTCACATCTACAATCCACCATCGCAAAAGTGAGGTTTTTCAACGGTTTTCACCGATACCCACCATAGGGGATAGAGTTGTGGATAACTCAATTCATGAAGTACAAATGTGGATAACTTCAACATCGGTACCATCATCAACGTTTGTCAACAATTACCACATGTGTCGGTTCCAGACCTGGACCGACCTCCGCTTCCACCACTCGGGGACGACGGCCACCATAGCGTGAAATCTGGCCACTGGCTTTGTCCAGTTCCGCTTGTGCCGAACGACCCTTGAGCGCAATAAGCCGACCGGTGGGTTTCAGCAGAGGCAATGTCCATCCAGAAAGCTTGGTCATCGGTGCCACTGCACGGCAGGTCACCACTGCAAAAGGATGCATCTCGCGCTTGCGAACCCTATTGATCACTTCATCGGAACGACCACGGATAATAGATACATTCTTCAACCCCATCAGATCAACGCACTCGGCAAGCCATTCAACACGGCGTTCCATCGGTTCAATCAGCGTAAAACTGCACTCCGGCAAGCAACACGCCGTCACCAGCCCAGGGAAACCTCCACCACTGCCAACGTCAGCAACGGTTCTAAAACGAGCTCCATCTGTGGCCTTGCGCACATAAGGAACTACCGCTGCGGAATTGAGAATGTGACGTTCCCAAATAATGTCCACATCACGAGGTCCAATCAAGCCGCGAGGTTCTCCCTCTTGGGAGAGCTTGTCATGGAATCTCTCTAATCGGGGTAAAGCATCCCCCAATACACGGGCCAGCACCGGCGATTCCTGTAACTCATCCACCATGACAGTCCCCTCCTATGTTTCACGTGAAACATGTGGCATAACTTGAGGCGCCGCTTATAACGACGCCTCACATATCACCGCACAGAAAACTTCAGCATATACCTTTGTGGTGCAGGTGTATACTCACTCCTGATCGTCGACCTCTTCTTCTTCGACGTTATCTTCGTTCTTGTTACGAAGATATACAGTCACATAACGATGCGGTTCTTCACCATGGGAGCGAGACTTCAGACCTTCATCACGCACCACGTCATGAACGACTTTACGCTCAAAGGAATTCATCGGCTTCAGATCCATCGGTTCGCCGCTCTCCTTAACGGCATCAATAGCATCGAGAGCCACATCGCGCAGGTGCTGGCGCTTACGCTTCAGGAAACCATCCACGTCCACAATCAGGTGGGAACGTTCGCCGGTCTTCTGCTGCACAGCCAGACGAGTAAGCTGCTGCAACGCATCAACCACTTCGCCATTGCGACCAATCAGATGTTTGATGTCTGTATCGTCATCAGCGACGATCTGAACAGTTGGGCGGTTGTTACGAACACCCATTTCGATATCGCCCTCATAGTCGGCGATATCCAGCAAGCCTTCAAGGTAATCGGCAGCGATGTCAGCCTCTTCGTTGAGCTGATCAATCGACGTCACGTCATCCTGTGCCATACGCTACTCCTTCATGTCAGGTCTGATTCTCAAGTCTAAGCCCTGCTCCCCCGAACAGGATTGGTTAGTGTCGGGGCGTGTCCGATGTTTCACGTGAAACATCGGACACGCCCCCGTCCTCATTATTTCTTTCTGCGCTTACGAACCGGCTGTTGCCTCTGGAATCCTTGGTTCGCCTTACGCGCGGCTTCTTCCTTAGCCTTAGCCAAAGCCTCCTCTTCAAGGGAAGGAAGACCGGCCTTTTCACGACGAGCATTCTCGTTGCGATGGTCACGCTTTTCCTTATCTTCTGCGGCAGGAGAACCTGGAGTCGGGAAGCAATACACCTGCCACAGCGTACGGCACAAGTTGCAAACGTTGTTGGTCAGCCAGTACACCAACACGGCGAACGGGAAGGAAGCACCCGAGAAGATGTACATCACCGGGAAGAGCCACAGCATGGCCTTCTGCATGGTCTCGGTCTGCTTGTTCATCGAAGCAGC
>OKVI01000319.1_pt1 | contig 43150 bp, 26 predicted proteins | sample 1607001 | NCBI WGS metagenome assembly OKVI01 (sample SAMN03281018, study PRJEB24777) | human gut metagenome | isolation source: fecal sample PR128 from 1 month old male Malay infant, vaginal delivered...
CTTTTTGCGCGCTCCGTGGCTCTTGCACGTGGTTGTGACGTTGATAAGCCAAGAAACCTTGCAAAGTCAGTAACGGTCGAATAGTTGTGGCTGAAAGTCCAGCAAAGGTAATCAAAATGTTGGATAAAGAAAAGTTTGAGCTGAAGAATTGCTATAAATTTTCAAGCGCACTACAGATTTTTCCACAACAGAACAAAGCAAATCAAAACTTTTCCCACTCGCATAAGTACAGACTGAAAGAGTGTATTTGTCTTTGTACGTAGACGCTGCCAGTTGAAAATAAGGCACTGTTTTATCTGCAGTAGATTTGAAGCGTGCTTTCCTCAACGCTACCTCCGCCGCGATTGGGGCATAGTATAATATCCACAGTTCCAACGTTATTGTTGCGGCTGGTAGAAACGGCAGGAGGATTGACATGGCGATTAGCCTCATTGACTTGATTAAGTTCTACTGCGAGAAGAAAGAACATTACCCGATTAGCGACGAGTTCATAAAGAAGTATCAACAGAAGGCGACGCGAGATAGTTATATAGTTTTTGCTTGCAAGACGGGCCATACAGTATCCGCCGAGCAATGCGAGCCGAATCAAAAGTGGCATCTCTTCGAGGCGTATATCTCATATAGACTTAAAGTCAATGGCGGAGACGCTAAAGCTCGTATGGGGAAACTGAAGTGTCCGGAATTGCTGCTCTGGATGGCCGAAGCTGCGGGTATCGATGACGATATCGTTACGGAAGCCAAAGAGGCGGCCGCGAGCGAGATAGACAGGATCAGGGAGGAAGACCCCGATAGCAGCTACTCCGAAGATGCGAGTGAAAAAATGAATGCAAAGATGGAACAAAAGTACGGCAAGAGCCTGCAGGGCATGATTGCTGAGAAGGTCGAGTCTGAACTGCGCCCCAAAACTTGGACGAATTTAATGAAGATCTAAGCTTTGCTATGATTAATGAGCCATATGAGTATTCATATCAGTTCTTAGATTTTGTATTCTTGATGTTTTGCTCACTTGTCTCTAAGCTGAGCTTACGCCTTGCTAGCGGATGGTATGTACTGATTATCCATATGCCAAGTCTTTCAAAGTAGAAAGCGTACTGATCTCCATCACTATAGGAGATATAGGGGTAACTCGCACTCTCTCGTATATTAAAATGTTTCTGAAGTAATTCGTATAGGTCTTTTTGAACGAAGACATATTCCAGCTCTTCTCCAATGTTAGCTTCATGTTTCTCGACCGAGTTATTTTTCATCCAGTCTATAAGGCTTAGGAAACGAGCAACTTTTTCCGTTTCGTTCATATTTCTATAGAAAGAGGATGCATTCGTAAATCCCACCGTGCCGGGCTCCGAGGGGTAGCAAATATTGGCTAAGTAAATATTTGCAAGGAAGGCTGAGTCATCAGAAGCGGCATCAATAGTAGAGAGAACCAAGCTACACAGTTTTCGGAAGTAATTCCTGTACCGAGTACATCTTCCTTTATAAGATCTGATCTGATCGCCTTTACAGCAATATTTTATGTGGGTATTCTTCTTCTCTTCATCGCCAAGACAAGTCCACCATTCGTGGTTGTAAGCCACATTAAGCGAGTCGTAAGGAGCTTTGTATCCAGCTTTTCCGATGCCCCCCTTCTTTGGAAACATCTCGGTCACATCGTCGTCTTCTGCTTTTCCCGGCTCTTTGAGAATGATTGCGATTCCCGATGGCTTGCATGGAATATTGGAGATTCCCATCGTCTTTTGATCAATATTTAATGATTTCCATTCTTGACTGATGGGCGGTCCCCAATAGAGAAACGAGTTTTGTTGATCATCTTCCATCAGGTGCTCATTTTCATCGTGTAGCATACGATCTCCTTTCCTACTTGCAGTGAATGTCTTGCATAGAAGATATCATAGTCTTGATTTCTGTTTTGCTAGGCTCTTTGCTTAGGAAAAGAGAGGCGTGAGACAGTTGGAGACAGCGTTGTTTGCTATGTAGTTGACAGAATTAATAAACAAAATAATTTCGTATGGCCCTAAAGTTTAGGTTTTAATAGCAGACATATATACCTGCATAAATAAAAACCCTACCTATATAATTGAAGGTAAGACAGATTTTCTCGCCAAGGACCGAATACCCGAATGCATAACGAATCCCACGATAGAAAAAATATTTGAAAAGAACTGAATAATACTTTAGACAGTGGGTATAATCGCTCTCGCCGTTATTGGAAGCGATTTTGTGTTCGTACATATTGGCCTCGTTTTGTTGTTGTCCCTTAGTTAAAAGTACTATTTGTTACCTTTTGTCTATTTGTTGTCAAAACAGTAGGTGTCGCGAGCGCTTGTTTACGTAAAGGCGCAAAGGATACAAAGAGAAAAGGGGTATGCATGGCGTTGTCTGGGCTCAAACGTATACAGTGTATTCAATGTTCAGAAATGAGGCGGGTGCACCTATATCTGCCGGTGCAGTTTTGCAGTTCTAGTTTGGATGAGCATATGCTCGAGCAAAGAGATACAACAGGAACTTTCGCTACCGTACCTATTGAGAAGTAATTTCAGTAAACGGTGAGGTAAAAGTAAGCAAACAACAAGGTTGGAATAACAGATTGTTTGGCTTGTTAATGTATGAAAACCTGACCGTAGTTAACTAACAGTATTACTAATACCTACAACTTATATCTACATATATGCGTTGTGTCTTGCAATGAGAGACATTAACGCATCTTGATGGACGGGTTTCTCGCCACGTCACTGACCGCTGCTCAATTTAGGAGGCTATATGAAAACGTAAGATTTGACGTTCAACTCTGCGTATTGGAATGGAGCACGGTAATTATCAGCGAATAGCGAGCGAGCAGGCAGGAGAGAGTATGAGAACGTACATTGCAGAAGTAGCGCACCAGTACTATATGGATTCGGATTTTAAACGACCTACGGCAGAGAGCGTCTCATTTTTATACAGCGAGCTGGATAAAGAAAGTTTTGTGTCTGTGTACGAATCACACTTTGGCTTTAGAAGTCCACTATCGTTTTGCGTCATCGTATATAGCAAGCCGTTTGTTGATAATACGGAGTTCGTGAAGGATCAAGTTGTAAGAGCATGCGAAATTTGGAATTTCGGTTTCGATAAGGATTTGCGAAAAAACCTTTCGGTTAAGGAAAGCAATGCCATGCAAGTTTTGGGTGAGGCCACCACGCAGGGATTGAATTCCCTGCGCTCCATGTTGAGCGTTGTGGGTGCAAATGAGTTCTATGACGTATTTAAATTGTCTAATGATTTTGCTACGGAATCATTTATTGATACAGTGCATGGCAAAGACACATTATTGAAGGACGCCTTGCAATCAAAATTTGGTAAGAACCTCGCAAAAGAAGTGCAACGCATTTATGAGAGTGCTGATGCAGTTGCTGCAGATAGTGAAAGGTACAATCATTTCCCCGTGCATTATATTTTGGAAGGCGCAGGTTCTCCCGTTGGTATGCAGGGTTTTAACGTATTAGCCAGTGCGCTGCAAGATGCCGGTCGTGTTCCCTCAACACACGTGTACAAGCTTAATTTTGATTGCCCTCAATGGGACAGCGCATACAAGAGCGAGGTTATAGAGTGTCTTAACGATAACCTCGTAAGCTGCTTTGAAGACAATTTGTTACTTATTCAATATTCCGAGTCTCAAAATGATAGGGACCTTGACCTCCGTAAGTATCAAGCACTTACAAAGCTTATGGGGCTTCTTAACAATCATCTCGATCGTGTGCAAGTAGTGCTTATGGTTGCAGCAGGTAATGAGGCGAATATGCGGCGCTTAGCGGATAAGATACAGGCTCCTGTGGTGACTATAGAATATGAGAAAGGTTTGGCTGTTTGGAATCAGACGGATGCATATGACAAGCTTGTACAAGTGGCAAAACGTCGTGGGGTAGAGCCGTCTGCATCAATGGAGTCATTACTTGCAAAATATCAATTTAACCGCAGCGACCGCACGGTAACGCAAATATTTGATGACTGGCAGACGCTGTCGCAGACACAACAAGTCTATCCCTTGTATCGAGATGCGTATCATACGTACCTGAAGTCTCCGATAAAACAGGCAGATCCTGTGCAGCGTTTGCAGGAGCTGATTGGCCTATCAGCACAAAAGCAGCTGATTCAAGATATTGTTTTGCGTATTAGAATGAATCGCACGCTTGTAAGGCTGGGACAGCCCACAAGAAACTTCTCGATGCATATGGTGTTTTCCGGCAACCCTGGTACTGGAAAAACTGAGGTAGCAAAACTGTATGGAGAAATCCTGCATCGTGAAGGTGTTTTGCGAGAAGGCCGTTTGGTTGTTATTTCTGGTTCAGAGCTGAGCCCTGGTAATGTTCCTAAGATATTTGAGGCGGCACGTGGCTCGGTGCTGTTTGTCGATGAAGCTTATACGTTAATTGGCTATTCTGAGACAGTGGCGGCGTTGATAGCTGGTATGGAAAACAACCGCGAGGAAACGGTAGTTATTCTAGCTGGATATTCTCGTCATATGGAACAACTGTTAGATACAAATCCCGGTTTTAGGTCGCGTATTGGCTTCACTATGAAGTTTGACGACTATACGACGGAAGAACTGGAACAGATCTTTGAGTTGATGGCAAAGCATGTGCAGGTAGCTTTGACAGATGAGGCGCGTACTTGTGTACGAGATAAGCTTTCTGGTGCTGGTCGCCGAGGAGATCAGGGTAATGCACGATTTGTGCGCAAGCTGTTTGAAGATTCGCTTGGTGCTCAGCAGCTGAGATTGGCTCATTTATATGCAGATGCGAGAGATTCCCTGCAGCTTAAGCATGAGCTTGGAATGTTACAAGGGTGCGATATTGTGTCTTTGGCAGACAGTGATGCCATTGCTCAGTTTGGGGAAGCTTTTGCAGGACAGACACCAAAGCGTGATACACGTAGTCAGTCTGCACGAGAGCAGCTTGCGGATTTAATTGGATTGGATGAAGTAAAGAAGATTATATTGGATCGCCTTACATATGCAAAAGTGCAAAAGTATAGGCGCGACAATGGTTTTGAGTCTGATTATTTACCGATGCACATGGCATTTCTCGGCAATCCCGGTACTGGAAAAACCGAGGTAGCACGTCTGATAGGAAAGATCCTGAAGGATGAGGGTATCTTATCGGTGGGTGATTTCTACGAGTGCGGTCGTGCCGATTTGGTGGGCACGGTTGTGGGATCTACGGCACCTAAAGTGCAGGCGTTATTTGAGAAAGCTCGAGGCTCAGTAATTTTTATCGACGAAGCCTATTCGCTTATTGATGACAGGTCGCATAGTTATGGTGATGAGGCGATCAATACTATCGTTCAATGTATGGAGAATATGCGCAATGATGTGGTGGTAATTTTTGCTGGTTATGAGCAAGAAATACTTGATTTCATGAGCTGCAATCCAGGGCTCGCATCTCGAATAAAGACGCAGATTCGGTTTCCTGACTATTCGATTGATGAGCTGGGTCAAATTCTGAACCTTATGGCTTGTGAGCTTGGATTTACTTTAGCGGATGATGTATTGCCCCGTTTTGAGAAACAGATTGCTGCAGCGGCGCAGTTGCCAAACTTTGGTAATGCTCGTGTAGTTCGTACGATGCTTGAAGACGCCATGGTGGTACAGGCTGTACGTGTAAATGCTGTCTTGGCTGGGGCTGCCGTTCAGGACGTCGGATCTGCAGAAGCTGCTGAGACAGCAGAGAAAATTGACTCTACCAAGAAGGCTATTGACGATAAGCAGCTTATGGAGCTGCGTGGATGTGACTTTAAAATCAATGCGTCTTTAACGCCAAAACTATCCATGGGTTTTGCGTAGGGTTGAGGAGGGTATGTAGTTGGTAGTTGTTTCAACGAGAGCGACCTGATTATGCCAATTTTTGTATCTATTTCTCGTGCTTTTGAGCAGGCGTCGTAATGGTGCCTGCTTTTTCAGGACTTTAGCCTGTTGAGTGAGATTAACGTACAACACATAAAGCCGACCGCTATTGAACTGCCTCCCATTTCTTATGCCCAAGAAATGGGAGGCAGTTCATATGTGGATGGTTGTAATTTATGCCTTAATATCGACATGGAGAAAAGTGGGTAAACCAGTAAAATTTTTTACCTCATCAACATTTCTATGAGCATTGGCGCAAATAGTCAATAGTGTGCAAATTTATGTACATGATAATTCTTCTTGTGCTGATAGCATTTTATTGTCAAACATTGGCACTTATTTATGCCTTGCAAAACAGCAGGAGATAAGACAAGCATAAGAGAATAAGCTCCAAGTTTGACCAAAGTAGAAAGAAGTTAGGTTGTAGTCGAAAGGACAAATGATGCTTTCATCCGTATTTGAAACTCTTACACCAGAGGAAGCTTTTGCAATCTTCCTGCAGAAGTACTATCACGTGCAATACGTGGAAGAAACTACTCGTCATCAGAGAAAGAAGACTGGCGATTTGCTTGAAAAGCACAATCGCTCTTTTATCACCCCTCATGATCCTGCAGGATTTATGTCTACAGAAGAATATGATCGTCTTGTAGAAATTGCAGGATGCGACCCATCAAGCTATGTGGGGGAGAGTCTCTATACTATTAACAATGAGTCATACATTCCATTTCCTAATCGTTTTGAGGAAATGATGGAAAATGACGATTGGATTTATGATTTTGTTTCAACTGGCACTTATTCTGCAGCTGACGATTTCGGAGATAATATCTATAAAGATTATTATTTCAGAACTCCTGAGGATGACAACGATGAGTACTTTTCATCAGTTGTAGAGATCCAGCGCTATTTTAGAAGAATTGATCGAGTACGTAAGCAATTTGATGAAATGAAACGTTTAAATTCAAAATAATATGACCTGCGGCAAGAGACTTAAACGCAAGTTATATCAATAATGTAATGTAACTATAAAGACAACCATGATGATGTTCTCGTAATACCAAAGTTTAGACTTAGTAATGATTTACACAACAAACCGGCTCCGGAAGAATTTCAGAGTCGGTTTGTTCTGTTTGTTTGTATGCGATGTTAGATAAGTGTAATGTCTTTACTTAATAACAACCTCTAGTGAGCTTCCGTTTAAATCTTTAGACACTACAATTTGCTGAGGAATTCGGTTCTTTAATTCCTCAACGTGAGAAATGATTCCAACAAGAGTGTTGCTGTTAGTAGAAAGCTGGTCAAGGAGTCGCAATGCCTGCTCAAGGGTTTCTGAATCCAAAGTTCCAAATCCTTCGTCAATAAACATTGAATCTAATTGAATTCCTCCGGCATCTTGCTGAATTACATCTGAAAAACCAAGCGCTAGTGCCAACGACGTCATGAATTTCTCGCCACCAGATAGTGATTTAACATCTCGGTCTTTGCCGGTATATAAATCGGTAACCTCCAGATCAAGATACTCTTTCTTTTTATATTTTTTGTCACCCTTGGTTTTAAGTACAAACTGTGAATCAGTCATGACTGCGAGGCGGTCATTGGCTGCCCCAACTACTCTTTGCAGATAGGTTCTTTGAACGTAGTTCTCAAGTGAAATACATCCAGACTCACTATTACTCGACTTCCCACTAACAAAGTCATAGAGTGTCTTAGTGGTGTTGTATTTTTTCTCAGTAGCAATTGCATCGTGATAGATACGCTTTATTGTGTTTAGAGGAGATTCGTTGATGCTGATCATATGATTGATCTCAGTAATCTTGTTTCTAATTTCTTGTTGCTTGATGTCTATTTCTTGTATTTGATCTTTAAGATCGCTGGGATCAATACAAAGAGTGTTATCAATTTGATTTTTCAGTTTCTGGCAGAAACTTTTTTGGTTTTCAAATTCAAAAGACTCTTTGTCAAACTCCTCTTTTGACTGATGGAGTTGATTTGACAAGATTTCCCATCTTGCCACAGCGTTGTCATGGCAGATTTTGATTTTATCGATGTCAATCAAATCACCTGAGTTTTTAATTGATAAAAGTGCACCATTACGCAAATTAAGACAATCAGTTAATTCTTGAATGGAATTGTTTGTCTCTGTTTTATTTTCCTCAATATTCTTTAAATCTATATCGGTTTTGTTAATTCTCGATTCAAGAATTTCTTTCTCTTTATTTTGAGATTCAATAGCAGATTTCTGTTGAATGAGGACCTCATTGGCATGCATAAGCTCCTCGAACGAGTCAACATTTTTAAATTCATCTATCAGATGTACTGCTGATAGTACATGAGTGAATGATTGCTTGAACTCATTATTTTCAAAATCAAACTTCGTTTTAGAGGTGGCAGCCGCTTCTGATTGTTTTTGCTTTTTTTGACGGATAGACTCCATTGTGTCCTTTAGTTTTTTAATTTCTGTTTCAGATGGAACATTGTTGGACAAAGATGCTATCTGTGGATGATGTATTGATCCACAGACTGGACATGGACTACCTTCAATAAGTTTAGAAGCAAGAATTCCCGCCTGTGCCGCATTAAATTTTTGTTCTGCAGATTGATACGCTTCTTCGGATTGATTGTATTTAATGGACAATTCTTCTAGAGCAATCTGTTCTTCGTCTAGTTTTTCTGAGTAAACGTCTGCGTTCTCTTTTCGTTTAACAGTTTGTTCTATTTCGGAGATCAACCTCTCTATTTCAGTTAATTTGTTTGAGTTTTCCTCTAGACGCTGTTTCTTTTCCTTAAGTTCGTTTTGTAGTGTTTGAGTTTCAGCAGACTTTTTCTCTAACAGTCCAATCTGGCGCTTATGTTCTAACAGTTGAGAATCTAACTTGCTTATCTCTAATTCAATACTTTCTACTTGCTTTGACGCTGAATCATATCTAACTATCTTTTCTTCGAGTTTTGTAATATCAGAACGAAGTTTTTCAATCTCGACCTCATTTTTCTTAGCTTGATCATAAGCGCTCTTCTTTTGATCAAGAATAGGCTTATGTAAATCTAGATATTCATTACAGGCACTAATTTGATCTTTTATTTTTTGGTTTGATTGCACTAGCGCAAGATTTTGTGTTAAAGCGTCCTTTTTATTGCTTAACTTGATAGTCTTCGAGTCTAGAGAGTGAGCTTCTTTATTAAGAGCGCTGTTTTGTTCTTCGATAAAAGTGTGTATTTCATCAAGGTGGGATAAAATCGTTTTCTCATTATTGAGATATTCAAGGACTTTGTCAGACTGTTCTTGATCATTAAGATTTATATCTTGTAGCGCATTTTTAGCTTTAGCAAGATTTTTTTCGTGCTCTTTTTCAAGCTGCGACGTGTCTGCCTTAAGCCTTTCTTGTAATTGTTGGTAAACTTCTGTGTTAAAGATATTTCGCAGTAATATTTCACGATCACTACCCTTAGCAGTGAGAATTTTAGAAAAATCTCCTTGCGCAATCATAACAATTTGAGAGAATTGATTTTTATCAATACCTAGTAAATTTTGTACTTCTTCATTAACTTTTGTAGCATTACTTGCGAGTAGTTTTTCTTCTCCATCAATCAATTGGTAGAAGTTTACTGTTGTCTTTTGAGTGAGTGTCCTTTTATCAGCTTCAAGGTTTTTATCCTTTTTAGGAACCTGGTAGGAAGAAATTCTTTCAATTCGATATTTAACTCCACGGTGCAGGAATTCGAAGGTTACAGTGGATGGTGATTCTAAATTAGCAAAGTCACTAAAATTAGAAATGTTCTTTCGATCTTCTCCGCTTGCTACGCCATACAAGGCGTATTTAATAGCATCAAAGATAGTTGTTTTTCCTGAGCCGGTTGGTCCTGTAATAAGAAAGATTCCGTTAGAGTTAAAATCTTCAAAATCAATTGAAGTTTTATTTGCATATGAATTGAACGACTCAAAGCTTAGTTTTAGTGGTCGCATTAGTTGTCCTCCTCGTTTGAATTGTTGAGCTCAGTAATAATTGAAAGTAGTATGTTGCGCTGATCTTCATTTAGTTCTGAGCCTTGTTGGGTTTCGATGAAATTTGTAATAACTTCCAAGAGATTATTGTGAGTAGCGGGATGTTCATACGTGGTAGGTACCTTTTTTGATTTTCCACTTGGGGATTCAAAGGTAAGTTTTAATAAGTTGGGAAATTGCTCTTTCACATAATAGATTGCATTAACAAAAGATTCATCGGTGAGGGTAACGTATACGTAATCATTACGGATATTGCTCTCATTGGTTATTTTATCGATAGAGTTTTTTGAGCATGTAATTTTTCTAAATGCTTTATAAGTATGAATTGGTGTTGATTGTGTTTGAATATTTCCGTTAGTGATGTCTACCAATTCCACTGTTTTCTCGGCATAGTATGCTGTGACATCGGTTGCAACAGAGCTTAAGACTTGATCTTTCTTTTTAATTTCACTATCAGAATAGGGGAGAATACTCCCGCTATAACAGACGGTGTCTCTTCCGATTGTTTGACGTATATGAAGGTGACCTAAAGCTACGTAAGAAAAGTTTTCGAAAAGAGAATAATCTACACTATCAACTCCACCAACGGTAATATTTTCTGAATCGCTTTGTTCGGGCAGCTGTTGTCCGTCGATTACAAATTGATGTGCGATAAGAATATTAGGAGCATTCTGAAGAAGAGGTTGTTGGCTTAAGGCAAATTTTACTGCATCAGAATAGGACGAGATTTCTTCAGAATGTTCTGGATATTCTTGTCTGACAATCGCAGGGGTTATATAAGGTAGAAAGTGGATTCGAACGATCTCTTTTCCAACTTTTAAGTCATCATATTGCGGCGTGGAAGAAAACGGTTTTGCAAATTTGATGGGACTGTTTGTAAAAAATTGTGTATAGCATGATATTCGAGACGCATCATCATGGTTTCCGGCGATGATGTATACAGGTATGTCCGATTTCTTACAGTTTTCCAGGAAAGTTTGAAATAGATTTAAGGCATTTACTGATGGAACCCCTTTATCAAAGATGTCTCCAGCAAGAATCATTGCGTCTATGTTATTAGTCTTTGCAATAGATAGAATGCTTGAGAGGGCTTCCTCTTGATCTTCCAAAAGAGGAATATTTTTTATCTTCTTTCCTAGGTGTAAATCTGACGTATGAAGAAATTTCACTTGTTGTCCTTTACGTTTGAGCCTGAAAAAGTGTCTTACAAGTATTTGTATTTACGTTTGTGAACCAGAATTAAAAATTGGCAAGCAGTTTGGATGCTTGCCAATTTAAAGTCATTCAGCTGAACTAAAGAACCTCGAACTTACCCTCTTTGAGCTCAATCTCTTTACCATTGATATTTACAGTAAAGGTGTTAAGCCATGAATTGATTTTTGTAATGACTCCAGTTGAACCCTTTTTGGTCCAGCTAACATCCTCGGTAAGAATAATTCGGTCTCCGACTTCTGGTCTCTTCATAATGTTCTCCTTTCGTATTTGAGATATGAAGATTTCTGCCTATGACATTGGACGTTGAGAACATAGCTCATTGTGCACGTGAACGCCTGAAAAACTATCTTCTTAACATCTTTACTTGTAATTATTTATCTATTTTTGAATAAGACATGTACGTAAAATTGTACATGCAGAAAAATCTATCAAAAACCAAATAAAGAGGGAAATGAACTTCTAAGTTTTGATTGTAAGGTAAGTTTTTACAGAAGCGGAGGTCGAGGTTCTGTACGTGTGCGTGGTAATGTGATGATGACCGTCGTGGTGCGTAATGGCAGCCGAGAGACGTCGTTGTGGGCACAGAGCTGGATTAAATAGCTGAGCTTCAGTAAAAAACTGGCGAGTAGTTGTAATACTCGCCAGTTATAGAAGCATATAAGAATGAGCTAGAGAATTTCGTAAGTTCCTTCTCTTAGGTCAATTTCTTTACCGTCAACATTTGCTTTTGCGGCCCAGCTCCAATTGGATACCTGTGTAATTACACCAGTTGAGCCCTTCTTAATTGTAGAAAACATATATCCAACGTCCTCTGTAAGGATAATACGGTCTCCGACTTCTGGCTTTCTCATAATGATTTTTCCCTTCTAATACTAATGATAAAGAACTTAATTGCTTACTTTGCTATTTCGAACATACTTGTAAATGAATTAAGTCACCCCCTCTTTCTGTTAATTGAGCATATAGTGTTCAGAGACTAAGAATTATCGACCTTAAATAACTCTATGGCTCTCAATAACTTCAGAGGTACCGTCACTATAGAACACGATCGTCTTTTCAAAGAGTCCACCAGGAGTGGCTTTTCCGGCCCTTGCTAGACGGTCTTTAACAGCCGCAAGTGCCTCATCATAACTGCTAAATTCACCGTTATATCCATAGCTCGAAGTATATTCCACATTATCAACTGCAGAGGTGCCGTAAAAAACATGCTGTTCGCCAAGTTTAACAGGCTCAGCAGGTGCTTTAGGTTGCTCAATAGCTGGCTCCTGTGGTGCTGCTGGTGCTGTAGGGGCCGGAGCAGATTGAGCTGGAGCCTCTACATTACTTTTGGATTCTTCTGGCTTGGTCTCTTCAACCTTCTCCTCTGGTTTGGTCTCCTCAGCCTTTGGCTGTGTGATAGCTGGAGTGGATGGCTGAGTAGGAGCTGGAGCTGGTTGGTGAGTTGCTACGATACCTGCTGCTGTACCACCTGCAACTGCGACGGTTGCAACTGCCATACCGACTTTCTGTACGACAGGAGCAGCCTTAATTGCGGCAGCGACCTTAGTGGCAGCCTTAGAAACCTTAGCAACGCCCATACGCTCGGCGAAAGCATTTTCGGCTTCAAGTGCCTTTCCAGTAAGTTCCTTGGGCTTACCGAAAACCTGGCGAATTGCTCCCGTAAACTTGTTAATCCTATAAATTCTCATAACGGCTTCCTCTTTGTGTTTGTTTTGTTGTTAATAATTAAGTCCAGTTAATATCTTAAAACATTCATTTCAAATCCATTTTTTGAAGAATAGCTTTACATAAAATCTCTAATTTCTATTCATTCTTCAGATCTAACTTATTAAGCTTGCCCATAGAAATAGTATCTATCTCTCTATTACTTAAATATGTAATAGAGAGATAGAGAAGAAATAGAACAACTACTTAAGAAGGAGCAAAGGTGAATCAGATTTTTCAACTATGATATTAATCATCTCGTTGATTTTTCTTATATATTCATCAATTTGTTCTTTAGAATTAAAGAAGAATAGATTATCATCGGGCGATACGTTGTTATACCACTCATACCACTTATACACACCACCGTCAGAGTCTTCATGAGGCTCCGCATCCTTACCAATTTTACCGCACCCACATTCTGCTGCCTTTGTAACAAAAAGGTCTAATAAATTATCTTCTTTGTATAAAAAATATGAATCGTTGAAATTTTTTTCATCAAAAAAATCAATAACCTCTTTAGAGATTTTATTTCCAAATCTCAGTGACCAATATTTTTTGAAGAAAAGATGCCAGTCAATACCTGATAAATCAGCAAGATAGTCATATTCCTCTTTTGATTGAAAGCCAATCCAAGGAGAATAAATACCACCATCTAGAATAATAACCGATTCTTTATATTCGACAATTTTTTTAGGAAGGGGGTACTCAAGTACATAATAATTAAATTCGAATCTGTCTCTGAAGTAATATTTTTGCAGCCAAATAGCCCTTGCATCTTCTTTTGATAGTTCCATTTTTTTCCTTTCAGTATGTATTTTAAAACCCGTATATTAATAATCTGAGATATAGATGAAATCGTATGTATTCAAAGTTCTATTACATTAGTTGTTGTAAGCACTGTCATAGATAGAGATTTTGGTCTTGGTGATACCAAGACTAGCCTACCCATGCGTTATAGAACTTTACAGTACTCTATCAATCTGTACCGGCTTTACAGGTAACCTGCTTTACAGCTTCTGTAGTCTTGTTTACGCAAAATACCTTCATACAACATCCTTTCGTTTATAAATCCAATAAATGAACGCTTTCAATTCATAGAGAATGTGAACACATCCACTTATTAAATTTCGATAAAAGAAATTTTGGGATTTAAGCACTAACTATCCAGGCATAAATTCCAAACTTCTTTCTAGAGCTTGATAAGTATTTCATAAGGGATAAACTTCATATCTACTCTATATTGTCTTTACAATTGTTGTTAAATATGATAAGAACTGGCAAATTGATTATCGATTAAAAATATGCTCTGAGAGAGGAGTCATCTGCCTCAGAGCATATCTTTATCAAATTTGTACTTAATCTACTGTTGATTAAGAAGCTCATCTAATCTGGATGCGCGCTCAACTTGTCGAGTAAGCCCCTGTTCCAACACTTCTTCAGAACCAATTACGGTAACTTTTTGTTTTGCTCTTGATACACCCGTATAAATCAATTCTCGCAGATTCAGGGGAGAGTCAGCTGCGTTGGTAAGCATTACCAACGCATGTTTATATTCGGATCCTTGGCTTGTATGTATGGAAATAGCATAACCAAGTTCTGCAACTTCAATTTGAGGACGAGAAATATAACGGACAGTTCCCTTTTCTTTTCCCGGGAGAACTAATTTAAATGAACTTCTTCCCTCTTGAGTAACTCGTTTAACTAAAAGACCTGTGTCACCATTTTGGATGTCTAAAGTATTTTGATTTTTTCTAACTACCAGTACTGAACCAATACGCTCTCCATACGCATCAATATCACTTTTTGTTGAATCAAAGTCTTTTTCAATTTCTTTAGATATAACAGTATTCCATTCTTGTACGCTGTTAGTGCCTACTTTTGTTCCGCGTTTTTTGGCGCAGAGCAATCGTAGATTATTCATTTCATCAAGTAATGTTGCATACTTTTGATCAAGTTCTTCTGGAGAAATTTGATCTTCTTTTTCTTGTTTGTAAAGCTCACCAACTTTTTGACTCAAGTCCCTATAGTGTTGTATGAGCTCTTCTTTATAAGAGGAATTATTTCTTGAATTAAGTGAATCAATCAGAGTGACGTCCTTCTCGTCAGATTTAAGTAGCTCAATGGCATCACGTGTATTCTGATCCTTAATGAGCTTTACTAGGGTACTAACTCCGCCTTTATTACGATGTCCTTGAGTAAGTGCTACAAGGCCGTTATGCAATTGAATAAAAGAAGTTTCGGAATGATCATTTGGCCACTGTTCTTCTGCGGACGTGGTTGTCTTCTCCCATAATTTCTTAAGAGTGTCGTCAAGTTTGATACTTGCGGATAAATCTATTGAGGTGTCACAGTGCGCCTGATTTTTCATACCCTTTACGATATCTGCTAGTACAGTTCCAACTTCTACAGATGTAAGCTGGTCTGGGTCACCGATTACAATAACCTTTGCGTCTTGAGGAATTGCTTCTAGGAATTTTTTAAACATGAGAAGGGAAATCATTGACGCCTCGTCAATGATAAATACATCTCCTGACAGTTTGTTCTTTGCGTCATATGTGAAGTTTTCAATGACGCCGGGCTTAGCTCCAAGGAGTTTGTGGAGTGTGACCGCTTCAAGTTTCCCGTAGAAATCACTCTCAGAAGATGGAGCTTCGTTTTGGATTGATTCCTTAAGGCGATTAGCTGCTTTTCCTGTTGGTGCAGCAAGTTTGATATCAAGTCTTTTTTCAGGGTTGGTTTGGCGAAGGATTTCAATCATTCGTGCAACTGTTGTTGTTTTTCCCGTACCAGGTCCACCAGTGAGCACAACAAAGTTCTTTTGAGTTATTGCTCCAAGTGCTCTAACTTGCATAGGGCTTAAACAGCCCTTCTCGCCAATTTTTAACAAATCATGAGATTGAATAGCATTGCTAACCATCTCAGTGGAAGGAGTTTGATCAGCAAGGTTTCTTGTTTGTCGCAAGATGATTTGTTCAGCAATAACTTTTTCTGCATACCAATATTTGTTGAGATAGAGCCAAGGTGTTTCATTGCCTGAAATTTCAAGTTGAAGGGGAAGAATGTTCCGTTGGGCTTCTTTTGTAGTTTGTTGATTTTTGGATACATTACAATATGGGCTCTTAACCAATGCTTCAACAACGTTTTTTGTTGATAAGGAATCAGGCCATATAACCTCATTAAGATTAAGACAGGTTGCGCCTTCATCAATTGCTTTAAAACAGTAGGCGGTAGCTTCTTCTACTAAGAAAGTATCACCTTGTCCAGGATGTAAGATGCTAAGTTCTTTTACATCTTGGTTTGATGGACGAAGAAGACGGCGAGCAAGTATCCGGAATGATTCAATTTTTCTCTCTTCGGGGTCTTCAATCTCAAAGCTTTGAGGTTTTGTATAGGTAAAACTATTCATGAGATGAATCTCCTTCAAGAATTGCATTTGTTTCAATTACTAGATCTTCAGGGATTGCCCAGGTAAATACTCCAGGAGCATCTTCTTTGTTGTTTAGTGGTTGATCGCCCATGCCTCTGACAAAAAGATATACAACGCCTTTGGGGACCTTTCCTGTAATTCTATATACGGCAACTGCATAGATAAGTGCTTGTAGAAGGTAAGTTGCATCCTTCATTTCTTTTACAACAAATTCATGCCTATAGTCATTACGGCGAGGCGTGAGGACGGTTATTGTTGAATCCTTATCATCTGGATCTTCAATTTCTTCAGTTTTTCCAAATAGCCTTGTAAGGTTGTTTGTTTTCCAGTCAGCAATGAAGTAATCCCCCTGATCATCACGCAGAAGAACGTCAATGCTTCCTGTAAGAATACCTTTCATTGATATTGCATTGCCTAGTTGCTTGGCAAAGTCTGATAGCTCATCAGAGTGGACATATTTTGTCCAACAGTCTGCAATTTCGTAAAGCATAGATTTACTATTTGGGGCTAAATTGAAATCAAACTCCAGTTCTGCGCGAATATTTTGAGGATTAATATCTAGAAAAGATTTGCCCTCAAATGGCCCATTTAGGCTAATACTAAAGACCTGCTTTAGTGCTTGCGTCAGTCTTTCATGGGATTCTTCAAACGATAGAGGCTCGTGATCTTTGGAGTTTAAATTCTTTTCTATAAGCGTTTGTTTTGCTGCGTATGAGCAAGCTTCACCAAAGCTTATTGATGGATTTGACCTGCGAACATTAATGAGGTTTTCAAATGCCGCATGAATTTGCGTACCAAAATTTGTTCCCGCTTCTAAATCTACCAGTGGGTGAGTGTCAGCAGTAAGTTCTTTGTTGAACCATTCTTCATTTGGAGATGTCTTTTCAGTTTCTTCTATGAAGTTCTCATCATTTTCAACGTTTAAAACGTCTGAAATTTCTTCAATTTCATCATCATCATTTCCGCCTCCGCTGGCCGTAACGTCTGATTTCAGGTTAGCGGAGATACTGGAGTAAGATGTTCTGTATTTCAGCTCTGGTAAATCGGCAGTATCAACATGCTTGTAGGCAATATGCTTATAGGCATATGGTTCAAGTTTACTTGACCGAGCCCAGTCATTGGAGACATTTTCTCCGCTATTTAGCACATCATCAGTAAGCTCGAAAGTATTGTTGCTTAATTTGGACTTTGCATTAGCCAAAGCTCGCCCTAAAGGAGGAAGAGTGGCGGTGTCTTTACTTGAATTATCTTCTGGAAGGGGATTGGCCCACACGACGTTCAATAGCTCTGCTCGAGTGAAGGCAACATAAGCAATGCGTGCATTTTCTTCTGATTCCTTTTTAAGTTTTATTTGTTTTAGTTCTTCTATGGAACGTGTTTGTAAATCTTGAGATGAAGAAAAAGCGTAGAGACAACAAGTCTTAGAACCGTCATTAAAGTCTTTTCGTTTTTGAATGGCTAAATAAGGTAAGAGAACTATTGGAAATTGAAGTCCTTTAGAACCATGATATGTGTATATTTGTACAGATGGCTCATCGGTAGGTATATTAAGTTTTTCTTCATCTTCTGCAGTTCTCGAATTTTTGGCTGCAGCTTTGATTTTCATACTTAGCTTTTCTACAAGATAGTTCAGATTAGGATTTTCATGCCATAGTTTTTGTAGCCAATTCTTTATTTGAAGAGCGTTGATATAATAATCTTCACCGTACCAATTAGTAAAAACTCGTTGGCTGAAATTAGATTTAGCCTCTATGTTTTCCCACAAAAGATTAAACCCACCTTTTTGGGTGTGAATTTTATACTCTTGCCACTGTGTAATAATTTTATCAAGCGCAGAATCATTCATTAAATCATTAACTTCAAAAATGCCAAAAGGTCCAATGGCAACTCTCTTGAGGAGATTGTGGTCAGAGAGACTTACTAAAGATTTAAGTAAGTCCAACCAGTCCTTTGCAGCCTGTTCATCAAAGACACTTGTCGTGTTAGTGAATACAGCTGGAATACGAGAATCTTTAAGAGTGCTTAAGATTTTCTTGGCCTCATAATTTCCGTTTACTAAAACAGCTATGTCACTTGGTTTAATGGTGTAGGTCTTTAACAGATGATTGATTACATGCGTTACATCATCTGGAATATCTTCTATTTTAAATTTTGCTTCTGATGTACGAATAAACAGCCCTTTGTTTACTGGATTAAGATTGCCATCAATAAGCCTTCTCTCAGTGATGTGTGCATGTACATCTGTGACATGATCACCATCTGGCGAATTAAAAAGTTCGTTTGTTATTGCGTTTACGGCATCTACCACACATCTATCACTTCTATAGTTGGTTTTTAAGACGTACGTCTTGTTGCCATCTTGTTGGGCCATCTTGCGGGCATCATAGAAATTCTCTACATCTGCCCCGCGGAAAGAGTAGATAGATTGTTTATAGTCACCAACAGTGATTACTTTAACTGGTGAACCTTTATCGGAAGTGTTCAGAAAAGCTTTTTTGATGATATTCCACTGATTGATGTCAGTATCTTGGAACTCATCAACCATTACTAATTTCCAACGTTTTTGAAGTAACTTTACAACAGCCTCTGAATTGACTGCTTCATTGGTGAGGACTAAAAGACTATTGTTTGACATTACGGAGTGTGTCCGCTCCAAATGTCCATAAAGCTCGTTGATGTCTTTTGACCATCTTTGCCATGTGAGAAGTTCGTTGTTAGTCTGAGTAGAAAAACATTTAGTTTTGTCCTCTAGAGAATCAGATTCTAAACTTGGCGTATTTGGTTTAGGTTCAAGCACACCTTTTAGATCAGCAAAAAATACATCTCTATTAAAAGAACCCTGAACTTCTTTAAGTGTATTCTGATAGTACTTGCTGTTAAAAACGTGAGCAAAAGATTTTGACTGAGAGTACTTTGTCAGATTTGCGTTATTGGTAAATTCAAGTAGGTCGCTCGTGTCTGGTGATAAAGTACGTCCTGCATCAAAGTCAGCCAAAGTGCCAACAATTCCTAAAATTTCAGTGCAGAAGTGATGGATTGTTCCAATGGAAGCTTCATTGAGGTGCGCAATGGCGTATGCACGGTTCTCCTCAAATTGTTTCTCGTTAAAAGATTTTCCAAAAGATTTTTTAAGATCAGCTACTTCTTCTTCGTTGGTTAAAAAGGTTTGTATACGAGTTTTGAGTTCTCTTGCAGCATTATTAGTAAATGTGATGACTGCAACTTCTTCTGGTTTTATACGATTCTCTTCGTTTGAATCAACAAACAAATAGCAAAGTTTCTTACAAATAGAATACGTTTTACCAGTTCCAGCACTTGCATCAAGGAATGTGAGAGGAGACCCAAGTTCAGATTCTGCTTTAAATTCATTTAAATTATTCATGTTACTTTCCTTTTTCTGAATCTGATGGGCTGTATGGTACACGTGACCAATCAATTTGATCTGCAAGAACTTTAAAGATTGATACGTTAGATTCTTGTTCATTTGTGACTGCATCATCATTTGAGCGGCTACAAATGAGGTCAAGTGCGGTTGCGTAATTTTCTAGCTGGTCTATTGGAATATTAATTAGTTCTTGCCAATTAGCATTCTCGCCCCAAAGCACTCGGTCATATTCCTTATGATATTCGCTGCGATTTTTTTCATCAAATTTATATAGAGTCTTTTTATCAACGGTGGTGTTACTGCACGCCGTATCTGGTTCAGACTTTTTATAGGGCTTAATGATGTTAATGTCTAGTGGAAGTGGGAGTTGCTGGCCAATGAGATAAATTTTAATGAGCTTCAAAAGCCAGTCAGAAAGTATCTGGTTGTTTTGCACAATGACGGTATTTAGGATGTCACTAGTTGATTGGTTTTTTGAATACCAAAGTCTTCCAAATTCAATTTTATTTTTATGCTGTGATAGAAGCAAAACTGCTGCCTTAATGGTTATCACCAAGGCATCTCTATCTTTATTTTTATCCGAATTGTTATTCCTATCTTTAAGAGTGTTGCTCTCAATTTCAACAACGCATGATTCACTTACAAGACAGTTCTTGATTGTGCCAGAAATTTTATATTCGTCTACGTTGACTTGTATGGGGAGATTTGAAACAAAAGAACAATTATCAGTAAATCTTCTCTTGGAGGTTTCTTCTGTAGCGTCATCCATAAATATGTACTGTAATTTTGCAAAAACTGTCATAACCTGCTCCTCGATATCAGGATTAGGTTTTTTGATAGTCTTGGAAAGAGCCTCTACTCCTGCATAGTTTCTTGTGCTTGAGTCAAGTTGTTTAAAGACTTCACTAATTGCAGGACTATATAGATCCTTCTCGTAATTGTCTGGCTTATATCGGAAACCATTTGGTGCTTCAAGTTCTGTTAAAGTACTTGCTTTTGTTTGTGCGATGACAAGATTACTTGGTTCAGTTTCATCGAACAGCCCGTAAGATTTTGTTTCATCGTCAGAAATATATATGCCAAGCTTTTTCTTAACAAAATAATCGGTCGGATCTTTATAGAAGCTCAGTAAATCAGAGAGATCGATTTCTTTTTGTGAATCAAATTGATCCTTTGAGAATGTCCACTGAGAAAGCTTTTTAGAGTAGCGATTAGTTGATTTGTTTCGATAATTGATATAGGCGTCAAGCATTTTGGAATGGTCTTTGTAAGAATGAACATCTGTAAGACTTGCGTCTGGTTTGGAAAATGGCTGCAAACCGTATGTTATTGAGCAAACAGAAGGAAGTTCTCGTTTAATATCTGCAATTACAGTTGGAGTGTCTAAAACTTTACCGGTATATTCACTTCGACTGCTATAGACAATATCAACTTGTTTAGCACTTGTGAGTAGTGCATAGAGTTGCTTGAACGATTCTCTTGTTTCGTTTCTTAGATTGTTGATTTTCTCGCTCTCAATATTTAACAGCGCATCATCTCCATATACTTTATTTGCAAGAGGGAAGTTTTTATCGGTAAAGCCAGCAAGAATAATGTGTTTATAAGGCGTACAGTGCAATTCGTTTGTAGCACAAACAACAGGAGTACCTGGAAGAAGATTTCCTGGAATTCGCTGTTTAGAAATACGACTTTCAGCAAGTTTTTTTACTTCATCTAAGGTAAGTGTAATTTTGTTTTCTTTAGGGTTAAGAGAAAGAATTTGTCCAGTTTTATCTAACCATTTACGCGCTATCGCACGAGATATTTTCTCGTCAACAGTTGCCGGCTTGAAGAAGACGTCATCCAATGATTCTTGAAGAAACGCTGACCAGTTATCAATTGTGAGGTCAATTGCCTTATAGCTTTCTTCTGGATTTATCGAGCAAATAAGGTTTCTCAGACGTTCAAGGTATTGAATTGCTTTTGCAGCAACCGAAACAGTTATTGAGCTATTGATTTTGGGGGTGTAAACCGATACGTCAGAATCATTTGAATTCCAACAAATAGCTTCTTTAGTGTCAACTGAGATAGCAGAAGCGATACAACGGAGGACGTATTCAATTGTGCCTGTTCGGTTAGGTAATATCTCACTACGTAACTGTGAATTGTAGTCCCATCCCCAGGCAGCTTGTGCATCTTGCATTAACACAATGAGATTCTGTCCATCATCATAAGATAGACCCGATGCGTTTAATACTCCTTGTAGAGAAAAGAGCTTTGCAATATCTTGGAAATTAACAGGACCATCTAAAAGAGAAAATAACGTTAAAAGGTACTGATTTGTTTCTGAAGATTGGTCATTACGAGCTTCATGAGAGAACCAAAGTTTAATGTGTTTAGAGGGATGATCGGTATCTGGATTGTATTTCTGTTGATTATCGTGTTTGAAGGCAAAAGAAAGCAGTGGGAAAAGCGTATCCAATTCAGGGGTTAGAATAAGGATCTCTTCTGGATTGATATTTTCTTCTTGTGAATTAACTAGCTTAACTACAAGATCTTGAATGACCTGAACCTGTCTGTTGATTCCAATACACTTATGAAGTGTGGTTTGTGGTAAAGAATAGCTCTCATTTTTCTTTATCTCTTTTTCTGAGGGCATCCAACTTTCTAATTTTGAACCAAGGTTGCCAGAATCGGAAAGCTGGTATTCTTTGACTTTGATATTTGAGTTTTTGAGGCCTGAAATTAGGTCAAGCTCAGATTGAGAATAGAAGAGAAAACCATAAACAAAGATTGACTTTGGTAAGTGTTTGATTGGAACATTTATATTTTTTGCGACACCAAAGGACGTGATAAATTGAGCCGGATCGCCATATTCAGGGTTCAGTTGAATAAGTTTTTTCCAAAGCGTGATTTGCCATTGGGAGATTTGATTGTTAGGAAGTTCTGACAGAAGTTCAGGCATTTGATCAAGATATCTTAGATAATTTTCAGCTGTTGTTTGCGCAAGAGTTAACCTACGAGCCCTTCTCTTTCGATAGTCAATCGTAGATGTTGAAAGTCCTTCAGTAGCAAAGCGTGCGCATGCAGAAGATATTGTTTTGTTTAAAAAGTCTATAGCTTCAGCGGTATCAATGTTATTGAGAGCTGTATTAAATGCCTCTGTAAGCACACCCTGGAATTGCTGGCTAAGCTCTTCGTTTTTAATTGCACATAGAAATGCAACAGGTGTATCCGGTTTTTTAGTTTTACCACCTTTTTCTTCCCATTTTTTTATTTTTTCTTTATAGTTTTCGATAGTTGTTGGCTCTCTGCCAGTAGGTTCAAGTCCAGTGATTTGATACTGTTGAATACAGTCGAACAATAGATTTTTATTTTGTTTGAGAGCAGAGTTGATATTTTGAACAGTTATAGTCTTTGGAAAATTATTGCATATAGAATTAGTAATGATTTCTGTAAACGATGTTTCCAAATCACTCAAATCACGTTCAATAATTTTATACTTAGGATTTTTTGTTGGAATGGAAATTCGAATAAATCTTTTACCCTGAGGAACTTCATCAAATATCCAGTCAAAAAGATCCGCTGTAATATCGGAGACAATGAGTTTATAAGTGTCTTGATCAATGTCTAAGAAATTCACTTCATTTGCGGATTCTTGGGAAGTTTTGTCTGCTCCAATCCAGTATTTGAAGTTATCTGGAAATTCATCGGCATAGTTGTTAAAAACTTGTAGGATTCTCCAGGTTAGGTTTTCTTTTGACCAGGGATCACCGTATAGAAGAGCGTCTAGGTTGTTTTCTTTAATGGAATTACAACGAATTTCAGAGATAAAATCTTGCGCTGTCATTATGCGGGTGCTTGCATAGATTCCTTGTTCAGCAATCTTTAGCCTGAGATATGCGGCAGTCTGTTGAGTGGGGACAAGAATAAGTTGATCGTTGTCCATGATGTCATGATGTGACATCTCGGATAGAAAATCTTTTATGAAATTATTAAAAACTTTATCGATACCTGAGGTTTCTTTGTGGGTTTTCTCATTCATTTTATTTGCTTTCTATGTTAAGTGGACAACGAAGAGACGTTGAGTAGAAATGGCGACTATTCGTATTTCTCATGAAGCACTTTAAGCGCCTTCTTCAAATTTAATTGGAATAACAGAGGTCCTTCTACCGTTGCAATATCGTAGTTATGAAGAGCCCATTGAGTCATTGCTATTTCGTTAGCTTCAACCTTTGCATCAAAAGTTTCATGTGTTTTGTTGAAGATCTCTTTTACATGTCCAAAATCGTTGAAGAATGAATTTCTTGCGGTTCGCTCATTTTTCACGTGGATCGTAAATGTTTCAAGTGGATCTGAATACATGTAAAGATAATCAAGAGGATACGTTTCCGGTATTTGTTCAGTTGGCTGGATTTTCTCGCCATCTTTTTTATCACGATAGATAATGTTGATGTTGAGCATGTATTCGAGAGAGAAATGATACAACTTGCCGCCATCAGCAAAGCGGGCTAATAAATAGTACTGCCCTCTTCGCGCTACAATTTTAACCGGAAAGACTTTGTATTTATTTTTCCTATGGTCTAATCCCGAAGGTGTGGAAGTGAGCTTTAGCTCTGTGTTGTATCCTCCGAGTTCAAAAGTGATCTGAAGCTTTTCTTGAATAGCTGAAGTAAGTTTTTTGATATTTGAATAGAGCTGATTGTTGGTAAGGCGTTCATGCTTATCGTCTTCAATAGTTATGTTAGATAGAAGGTTGAGCGCATCATAACCACCAAGTAGGCTTACCGTACCAAAAAGGTTTTTAAGTTGCTCGGAAGACAGTCTACTATCTGGTGTGATACCCAGAGCAATATATTCAACAAGTTCTGGGTCCAGCGGAGGGACTACATACCAGTAATATCCCGCATTAGGTAAATCTGATTTCTTTATTTTTTCAACAGTAAAAAGGCTTTCAGGATATTTTTGAGAATAGCTATAAAAAAGTTCAAGAATATCTTTAATTCGACGTCGATTAGGAAAGGTGTCGTATTGATAGAGCTTCTCCAAAATGTCAGAGATAGTTAGAGGATGTTCCTCAGAGCTTTCTCTTAAAAGAATTTTTTGGACGAGAAGAGTAAGCAATGCGCTACCTAAAAATTCATCTGCCATATCTATTCCCCTCAGCTGAATGGTTATTTTATTTTATATAGAGTTTTCCAATAGTGTTATGTTTGAAATAATTTTCATAATCATTTCAGAATATTCATGTACCAATTTTTGTACATGAATTGAAATCTCTTTTTTATATCATCTTGGTACTCGCTTGAGCAGGATTCGTTATTTAAAGCCAGACGATTTCTGATAGATGAAAACTGATTGATCTACGCGTAGTTTTGAGCTGTTTAAGTCACTAGCGAGCCAAACGAAGGGGAATGAATTGTTATTTTACAAGGCTTACATTAAATCGGAATTGAATGTAGGGAGTTTTGCTCCAGCTAACCCAAGACCACTTTACGAGGAGCTTGGACAAAAGATTCTTTTGTATCCCACATCACTCAGAGAAAAGAGTGAGCGTGCTCTGGAATTATTTAGTACTAATCCTGAAGAAAGAAAGGAGAGATATATTTATGGAGATAACTTGGATACAAGTCAGTATTTTGAAGTTATCGCAGTCATTATTGATGAAAACATCACAAAAGATGAACTTACTCTAGAGATTAAAAAAGCTGTTGAAACCTGGGGTTTTGGTGTTGTACGCGACATTCAGGTTGATGAATGTACCGCTATGGAGGTTGGTGACAAAATACGTTTTTCTCATTTAAGCGACAACCGTGAAAATTGGGCTGCAAGACTTCATCTGGTTAGCTTGTTTGAAGTTCTTAAGGCTGGAGACGTCTTTTATGAAAGTATACTGGGTAATCCTAAAAAGACAAAAGATATCCTTAGTGATATTAAATACAACGCTTCGCGTGAGTACAGTGATTCTCTTCTAGAGGAGCTAAAAAGAGTTTGCGCTGGTAAAAGACATAGTGAGGCACTACAAAGTCTTAAACTCCCAGTGCATTATGTACTTGAGGGAAATTCTTTAAAACAGTTGAACTCAGTTACAAAAGATTTGATTGACTGTCTTTATGAGAAGGGCCGTGTAAAAAGTCGTCTCACCTTCACTTATGATGTTGATAAGATTGCAAATTTTTCTTTCTATAGAGCAGTCCGGCTAGAGCTTGGTGATATTAACAACGAAATTGCCGAGGCTATTTCCGGCCATGTGATTGTTATAAATTACGGTAGGTTTGATAGTAAAGAAAAATATAATCTCGGTTTGTATGAAGCGCTTACAAATTTTATTACACTACTTAGGCCGTACTTGAGCAATACGCAGCTTATTTTTGTAGTTCCTGAGGGGTCTTCGGAGATTAGACGTCTGCTACAAAACCTATTTGAGGTTCCACTGGTACTTATTAAGAAGAATAAGGAAACAAAGGTATCTCTTGAAGCTCGTAGTATGTTGATTGAACAGGCTGAGTGTTTTGCTAAGGAAAACGGCGAAACGCTGGACGATTCATTTGAAGCATTTCTTGATGAGTGCTTAGAGGCGGGTGTTTTTTCTGATATTAAAGATATTTATAGTAAGTGGAGTTTCAAGAAATTAATTAAAACCAAGTATCCACAGTATCAGCCTTTTTTGGAGACTTTGGAGTCAAAAAGAAATTCAATTGGTCAGAGCGATGCATTGGGAGAGCTTGATAGCTTAATTGGATTGTCGAGTGTGAAGCAAAGCATTCATCGAGTAATTGATAGAGCAAAGATGGAAAAAGAGCTTGAGCGTAGAGGTATTTCTCATCAGAACTACTCCATGCATATGGTCTTTTCCGGTTCTCCTGGTACTGGAAAGACAGTTGTCGCAAAGCTCTTTGGTCAGATTATGAAAGATAGCGGGATTCTTAAGGAAGGTAGAGTTATTTCTATTTCTGCAAGCTCAATTAAGTCAATGACTAATTTTTCTAATATTATTGAGTCTGCCTATGGTTCTGTTTTATTTATCGATGAGGCTTATACTTTGGGTCCTGATGCTGTTGCAGAGCTTATTGCACAAATGGAAAATCATCGTGATGAGCTTATTGTTATTCTTGCTGGATACTCTAGGCATATGCAGGCATTGCTCGGTTCTAACCCAGGTTTTAAATCAAGAATTGGAGAAGAGATTTATTTTCCTGACTACTCTGAAGAGGAGCTGTTAGAGATTTTCAAATATATGGTTGTTCATAGAGGAATGACTATTGATGACGAAGCTCTCTCTTGTGCTCGAGATATTTTTGCACGTATCGGAAAAGCTGGCGATCAGGGAAATGCTCGCTATGTACGACAAATTTTTGAGAAGGTTGAGGGTAATCAAAAGATTCGCCTGTTTAATTCTTTTGATGATGTAAGCACAATTCCTGATGAGGAACTTATAAAAATTAATGTCTCTGATTTTAATGACGTTGCCCCCTTGGCTCCATTGGCTCAGGGGACTAAAGACAGTGCGTATTATCAAAAATCATCAGCTGAGCAGCTGATGAAACTGATTGGTCTTTCCGATGTAAAGAAGGTAATTCTAAAGCGAATTGACTTTATGAGGGCACAAAAAATTCAGCGTGACCGAGGAAAATCAACCTCTTTTGTTCCTGCTCATATGGCATTTTTGGGAAACCCCGGTACAGGTAAAACCGAGGTAGCTAATCTACTTGCCCATATTTTGGTTGAGAAGAATTTGCTTTCTGTTGGAAAGGTAATTCAGGTACCAGCTGTTTCGCTCATTTCACTACCTTCTGCAATTCCTTCTTTATTTGAAAATGCTCGAGGTTCCATTATTTTTATCGATGAGGCTTATACGTTACTTTCTTCTCCAGCAGCTATTTCGAGTATGGTTGAGTCAATGGACCGTTATAAAAATGAAGTAGTTGTCATCATGGCTGGTTATTCAGAGGAAATGAATGAACTTTTTTATTCTAACCCAGGTTTGGTGTCAAGAATTCGCAGTCAGATTTATTTTCCAGACTACTCTGATGACGAGCTTGTTCAAATTTTTGAGCTCATGTGTTTGCAACGTGAGTATCAATATGATTCAGAGATGCCTACACTGGTAAAACAATTTATATCTATTCAGGACAAAGATAGATATTTTGGCAATGCTCGTTTTGTAAGAAATCTTGTTGAAGAGATGATGCTTAATGAAGGAGCAAGAACAGTCCGTCTCTTTGATTTAGAAGGTGAAGCCGCTATTTGCGATAAGAACCTTAAATTCTTTACGAAAGAAGACTTTGAAGAGGCATGTACTTCTATTCTGCAAGAGGCTAAAAGAAGCAAAAAACTTACCCCAGGATTTTTGTAAGGTGGCTGATTTGTCTGTTAATAGTGGGGAATCGGTATCTTACCAGTTTTATGAATTTGACATGAAGATATGCATGTACGTTTTTATGTACATCCTAAATATTTCTTACTGATTACTATATGCATGGTTAAAGAAATTGATGTTTCTAAACAAAGGAGGAATATGAATACATCAACTACACTCAATAAAAAGATGATTAGCAGGGAAGCATTCATTGCTGGTATTGCAGTCTTATTCATTGCAGTGGTGATGATTACTGGTTGTAGTTCTGCAAAATCAAAGGTTGTTGGCGCATGGAGTGGTTCAGCATCTATTGGAGTTGCACAGGCTTCTGTGACACTTAACTTAAAATCTGATGGAACAGGCACTTATTCCACTACAGGTGGCGTTTTAGGCATTAATTCCAATCAATCTGGAAAGATTACTTGGGAGCTTAAGGATAATACTTGTGTCATTACGGATGACAATGGCAAAAGCATGACTTTCCAGCTTTCAGAAGATGGCAGTACCATGATGGATACTTCGATTGGATTAACGCTTACTAAGAATTAAGAAGAGTGCATGTGGTCTAACGTTGGATGACCTTCTCGTCTTCTCCAGGTCGCATCACAAAAAGTGATGTAAGAGAAGCACTCCAGTAATGTAAAAGAAATGCGGTTATTTCCTAGAATATAGTCACCATAACAGATTCAGAAAGGAAATAACCGCAATGCGAGCTTTACATGAATCTGAGCTTTTATACACTCCAAGATCACAAATTAGATTTCAATAGTACTGCACGAGTACCGCTTAAAGGCTTAGTAAATACCGTAATGGTCAAGCAAGTAGAAGAGTTTGGACACGTTCGTAATGGATGCCGTGAGTGAAGTTTGTAACTGTAGTCGGTATTCTTACTTTAAAAATATTTAAGCTCCGTGAAAGAATCTACTTTTCTGACGAAATCGTAAGCAAATGGAGTAGATGTAACACAATCCCTACACCACTTTTAGGGATGTAATAAATCAAAGCCTAGACGGGCTTAACAAAAGGGAGAAACAATGAGAGTACGAATGATTGACAATATTACTGGAAAGGTCGTTAGGGTTGCAAAGCAATTTTCTAAGGCTGCTGCAAATGTGCCAAAGACGGTAGCAACTGTAGCAAAGACTGGCACTATTGCGCAAAAGGTTGCTATGGGAGTTGTAACAACTGGTCTTGTTGCGGGCGGTGTAACTGGTGTTGTTCTTAACATTCCAACGCAGGCGCCCGTTCCAGAGCAGAAGCCATCTGTTACACAGCCTGAAAAGGCAGAAGAGGTTAAGCCTGCTGAGGAGGTTAAGACTGAGGATACTAAGCCTGCAGAAGAGACAAAAACCGAGGAAACTAAGCCTACTGAGGAGACAAAAACCGAGGATACTAAGTCCGCTGCACCTGCAGGACATTACGAGTCCGTCCAGAAGAGCAAGTATGTTGAGGATGGTACTTATACTGTAGTTACCCTGACTGATGATGATGGTGATCCTATTACCTTTACTACATCTTTTGGTACTTCTACAGATGCGCAGTTTAGTACTCAGGCAGAGGCAGAGGCGTATCTCAACTCGCAACACCAAGCACTTACACAGCGTACTGGTCGTAAAAGTGTCCTCCCTGGTAACACTGGCCGTGGTTTTAATGTCGGTGAAACTCAGACTAAAGGTCATACAGAGTATTGGACTGAGCAGGTTTGGGTTTCTGGTAACTAATTAAAAGCATTTAATTAGCCCATCTACCGATAAAACAACATCGTTCATGTGAACCCCATCTGTTTGAACAGGTGGGGTTTCTCGTCAGACGTATAGTTTAAGTATTATGGGCTTGACGTGTGGAATTTTGACGTGCAAGATCATGTGGCGTGTACGGTCTTTTGGCGTGCGGAATCATGTGATATGAGGTATCAACGGACACGTATGGTTTTCAATCGTAGCGTTATTGGACGCGCAGGATCGTCAGAATCGGGGCGAGAAATGCAAAAGTTACAGAAACGTTTAGCAACAGCCTTGAGCGTGTTTATGACGTTGGTGCTCTCGTTTGCGCTGGTTGGGTGCAACGTGTTCCCGTTCCTGCAGAACAATTCTGACCAGCAGACAACGCAGTCGTCAATCACAACGGGGGAAATCGAGGCAATTTACGAGCCCAAGTTTGGCGGTAGCTACCTGGATATCGCCATCGATGATTTTAATAACCTGGGGTTTGAGTACGGCGACAGCGTGGATGTTACGTTTAGTAACGGATACAAGCTCTCCGATATTCCGTACTACAACGGCAATTACACCAAAACCAACGAGCCACTGGTTGTTGCATATCCAGGCTACCCTTACGTCTATGTGTGCGTAAATAATGGCGAGCCTCTATGGGAAAGCGCTGGTCTTAAGGCGGGAGATACGGCTACGGTGACGCTCCACGAGAAGCAGAAGTATGCAACGGTTCAGAAGGCTTTGAGTGCAACGTACACCAATAATCGCTCCGACTACGCAAGTGACGAGGTCTTTGCTAACTTCCGCCCCATGAAAGGTGGAAATATTGCTGAGGGCGTGGTGTATCGCTCGGCGTCTCCTATTGATAACCAAAACAATCGCGCGCCTTACGCGGCCGATCTTGCTCAGAGGTCTGGTGTGCAGTTTATTCTGGACCTCGCGGATACCAACGAAGAGATCCAGGGCTATTACCAGAATGCGGACTACGACATTACGTGGCATAAGAGCCTGTATGATGCGTTGAACGTTGCCGCTCTTGACCTCAATGCTAATTACCGTGGCGGCCAATATGCCCACCGTCTGGCAGCGGGCCTTCGAGAGATAATTCTGCATAAGGGACCATTCCTTATCCATGGTATCGAGGGCAAAGATCGCACGGGCTTTGTTTGCGCTCTTCTCGAGGCACTTTGCGGTGCATCCTACGATGAGATGCGCGACGACTACATGATTACCTACGACAACTATTACGGCATTAACGAGAAGGACGACAAAGCTCGCTACGATGCTGTTGTTGACGTGAAATTCAACGACATTGCTCTTTGCATTGCTGGCCTGCCTACGTATGGTTCGCTTGACGGCGCGGACTATGCTGCCGGCGCTCGCAAGTATCTGACTGATGCGGGTATGACTGAGTGGGAGATCAACAAGCTCATCGAACGGTTAACAAATAAGTAGCGGGTGCGGGTTGCGGCAAGAACTGACAGGTTAGTCGCCTGGCGAGAGGAACGATCTTCTCGCCAGGTTTTTTAATAACAAATTTAAATAATGTTATGTGAAGTTGATTTCCTTTTACCGTTGGCGGAATTGGAAATGGAAACGTCAGGGCCCCTTTTTATAATTTTCTATAAGGAGGGTGCGTCATGGATGACAAACTTGTTCGTCTCATAACGTGCTTGGCAAAACAGGAAGATGTTTCTACATCAACGCTGTCTGACTCCTTATGCGTCTCCGAGCGTACGGTGCGTGCATATATCAAGCGTGCAAAAGAATTACTGGAAGGTATTGCTGAAATTACAACAATAAAAGGTTAGGGCTATCATCTTGAAGTTCTTAATCCTGAGCTCTTGGATTGTTGGCTTAATAAAGAAGATCAGCTACCTCAGACTTCTAATGAACGCGTGGCATATATATTGGATGATCTACTTAATCGAAGTGATTGGGTCACGGTAGATGAACTATCGGAGATTTTGTATGTCTCCCGCAAGACTATCTCAGTTGATTTAAAACAAGCTGAAGAGTTTCTCGCTAAATTTGACGTGCGGATAATGCGTAAATCGCATTATGGAATTCAAGTTGAAGGCACTGAATTTAATAAGAGATTGTGTTTAGCAAGTTTGGTGACAGATGAAGAATATTCTGGTAGTCGCCATGCCACAGTGGAGAATAATGAACTTATTGCTGACGTAACAAAGTTGGTGGTTGAGTGTGTTGACTATCATGGTGTCAGCTTGAATGATTTTGCAATTAGAAATCTTGTTATTCATATTGTGGTTGCAATTAATCGAATTAAACAGCAATGCTATATTGCAGGACAAGAAGACTCGCTTAAGAGAATTCAGTGTTCGTATGAATATACTGTGGCACAAAAGCTGGTAAATCGCTTGTCATCTGAGTTTGACGTTGAGTTTCCTCAGACAGAGGTTGCCTATATAGCAATTCACTTGGCATCTAAAAAGATGTTTAAAGATATTTCTGAGTCTCCAAATCTCGTGATTACCGATGATGTATTTGCAGTAACACGTCAGATGATTGATTTGGTATGGAGCAGTTTTAGATTTGATTTCAGAAATGATCTTGAGCTACATATGGGTTTAGCTAGGCATATTGTGCCACTCTCAGTTCGTCTGCACTACAATCTACAGATAGAAAATCCACTGCTTACTGACATCCAGTATCGAATGCCTTTGGCATACTTGATGGCCATGGAGTCGTCAACAATTTTGGCCAAAGAGTACGAAGCAACTCTAAGCGAGCATGAAGTAGCTTATCTGGCCCTGGCATTTGCCTTGGCTTTGGAGCGCAAACGTACTGAACTGCCAAAAAAGAATGTACTTTGTGTATGCGCAACAGGTCTAGGTACTTCAAAGATTTTGGGAATTCGTATCAAAGAGGAGTTTGGACCTTATATCGGGTCAATTACTACGTGTAATTTGAGTCAGATTTCTCAGACTGATTTTTCACATATTGACTATGTGTTCTCTACTGTTGAGATTGAATCTCCTTTGCCAGTTCCTGTGTGTTATTCGGGGTTCTTGCTCGATGACATTAATAAAGACTTGCTAGTTAAAGACTTGCTTCGTCGAGATGAACAAGAAGAGTTTGCTAAACACTTTAGCGAGCATCTTTTCTTCTCACATCTTACGTATAGAAGTAAGGCGGAAGTACTTAATTTTTTGGTCAGTCAATTATGCAACAGTGAGAGATCAAACATCTCTGTTTCAAAAGATGAGTTTAGAGCTTTGGTTTTTGATCGTGAAGCTTTAGCAATGACTGCCTTTGGAAACTTAGTTGCACTTCCGCATCCTTCGCGTCCTGTATCTAAACGCACTTGTGTAGCGGTTGGCTTATTAGACAATCCAATTGATTGGGACGGTCATGACGTAGCTGCTGTGTTTTTGATTTCAGTTTCTTGTTCAGAAGACGAGAAGACCCGTTTATTTAACAAGAACATGGCGTCACTTCTTATGGATAAAGAGGCAATTTGTTCACTTGTAAAGCATCAAAGTTTTTCAACTTTTGTTGGTCAGATTACATCGTCAGGTGATGGTTTGAGAAAGAGGGGATAGGAATGGATGAAAGAGAGGTAGAGGCTATTGTCACCAACTTGGTTGTGCATGGTGGGGATGCAAAAAGCTATGCAATACAAGCAATCAAGTGCGCTCGTTTAGGAAAGTTTGACCAGGCAGATGAGTTGTTGAAACAGAGTTCAGAATCGTTAAATCGAGCGCATGAGTTTCAGATGGAACGGATTCAGCAGGAAATTATTGGACAGGATAACAAACCACTTTCTTTGTTAATGGTCCATGGGCAAGATCACTTGATGTGCGCACTTACAACACACGATTTGGCAGTGCAAATCGTTGAGCTTTGTAAGCAAGTAACTACGAGCAGTGGTGAGTGAAAGGAAGTAGGTATGAAAAAGATTGATTTGTTTTGTAGTGCAGGTATGTCCACAAGTATGCTTGCAAACAAGATGCAAGAGGTTGCTGATGCCCATGGAATTCAAGTAAAGGTTGAAGCATTTTCTTCTACCGCGATTGATTTTCAGGTAGAGCACGACACTCCTGACTGCATTTTACTGGGACCTCAGGTTCGTTTTAGCTTTGACGATGTAAACGCAAAATACGGAGCAAAAATTCCTGTTGGCGTTATTGAGTCAGCGGATTATGGCAACTTGAATGGCGAGCGCGTGCTTAAGATGGCCATTTCTTTGATTAAGCGTGGTTCTACTGCATAGGGTTTCTCGCTATACGTTTTATCTGTGATTTTATAAAAATGGAGAGATGTTAGTTTGGAGGGTTCTATGAAAACGATGGATGTATTTGAAAAGCGACTTATGCCGCTGGCAGAAATGATTGGTAAAAATAAATACCTTTTGACCATGCGAGATTCATTTGCAATGGTCATGCCAATCCTGATTATTGGCTCTATGTTTACTTTGCTTCGCAACTTCCCAATTCCTGCGTGGATTGATTTTTTGAAGACTACGATGGTTCAGCCAGATAAATCGCTGTTTGCTCTGCTGGCTATTCCTTCCGCATGTACTGTTTCGCTCATGGCAATCTTCCTGGCTTTTAACATTGGCTATAACTTTGCCGAGCACATTGGTATTAAAGACCGTGCGTCAGCGGGCATTGTTTCTTTGGTAGGTTGGTTCATCCTTATGCCTCAGGTAACTGAGTTTTCACCTGAAGAGGGCGTAGAGCCATTCTTGGTAGACAGTATCCCTCTTGCATGGACGGGCGCAAAAGGCGTCTTCATTGCCATGATTGTAGGATTTTTTGCGGTAGGCGTATTTGGTTACATCATTAAAAAAGACTGGACCATTAAGATGCCAGAGGGCGTTCCTCCTACTGTTGCCCGTGCATTTAGCGCTCTTATCCCTATGACCGTTGCATTTACCGCCGTATGGCTGGTTGGTATTGTCTTTATCATTTCCCCATGGGGCAATGCCTTTAGCTTCATTTATGCAATTCTTCAGGCTCCTCTAACTTCACTTGGTGGAACTGTTTGGGCATTGGCATTTAGTTATGTCTTGGCAAGTGGATTTTGGTTTATTGGTATCCATGGTTCCAGCGTTACTGGTTCAATTTACACACCAATTCTTACCGCACTTTCGCTGGAAAATCAGGCTGCATTTGCTGCTGGTGCAGCACTTCCTAACATTGTTAACCGTGAGTTTGAGACCTTCTTTGCAACCTTTGGTGGTGGCGGTTCGACGCTCTCTTTGCTGATTGCAATGCTTCTGTTCTGCAATTCCAAGCGTATTAAGGATCTGGCAAAGATTTCTGTTGCTCCTGGTATCTTTGGTATCAACGAGCCTATTATCTTCGGTCTTCCTATTGTTCTTAACCCAGTTATGTTGATTCCTTTTATCCTCACTCCAGTGGTCAACATCATCATTGCGTACTTCATCATGGATCTTGGTTTAGTTCCTCTGTGCAACGGCGTTATGCTTCCTTGGACTACTCCTCCTCTGGTTTCTGGATTCTTACTAAGTGGTTGGCAGGGTGCTGTTCTGCAGCTCTTCTTGATTATTCTGGGCATCTTTATTTATCTGCCTTTCATCAAGACATTGGATAAGGAATATCTGAAGGAAGAAGCCGCAGCTTCTGAGGAATCTTCCACTGAACTAGAAGACTTCGACTCTATCGATCTTGATTCTGTAGTGCTGTAAAACTTTTGTATTTCAGCCGTACCTGGTACAACGCTTAGACGCTGTACCAGGTACCAGTCTGTATGTCTGATTGGAGGAAGTGATGCATAGGCTTGGAATTTCTCTTTATCCAGAGCATTCAACACCTGAGGCTGATGATGCCTACATGGCATTAGCCAGTAACTATGGTTTCTCGCGTATTTTTACGTGCTTACTTTCTGTGGACAAGTCACCAGAAGAAACAGTAGCTGAGTTCTCGCAGTTTATGGACCGCGCTCATGGGTATGGGTTTACTGTTGCAGTTGATACCAACCCGCGCGTATTTAAGCATCTAGGGGCAACGGCAACTGATATTTCTGTTTTTGCCAAGATGGGCGTAGATATTATTCGTCTTGATGGGCATTTGGGAGATCGTCAGGACATTGCTCTGACAAGAAATCCTTATGGTATTGCGGTTGAGTTTAATGCCAGTCAGATGCTGTCGCTTGACCTGCTTATTGAGCGTGGCTCATATCGTCGCAATATGTGCGTTTGCCACAATTTTTATCCACAGAGATTTTCTGGCTTGAGTGAGAAGCGTTTTATCGAATTCTCCGAGCATTATTTTGAAATGGGTCTAACTCAGGCGGCATTTGTGACGAGTCAGCAGAATAACACGTTTGGTCCATGGCCGGTTTATGACGGCCTGCCTACTTGTGAAGATGATCGTACTCGTTCAATTGATTTGCAGGCAAGACACCTGTTGGCAACTGGCCTTATTGACGACATTATGATTGGTAATTGCTTTGCTTCTGAAGAGGAACTTGCTGCATTAGCCGCTGTTGATACTACTAAGGTAACGTTCAAGGTTGAATTTGATTCTGGTGTAACTGAGGTCGAGAAGAACGTTTTGTATCAGTTCAACCACGTAACGCGTGGCGATGCATCTGAGTATTATCTGCGTTCTTCAGTGCCTAGGATGTTTGAGTACGCAACTTCAATTCCTGCTCGCGAGCGCACAGATTGTCATATTAAGCGCGGAGATGTATTAGTAGTGAATGACAACTTGTCTCATTACCTGGGAGAAGTTGAAGTTGCTCTAAGAGATTTTGAGGACGACGGAACCCGCAATGTTGTAGGACATATCCCAGCAGACGAGCTTTTCTTGTTGGATTATGTGAAACCTGAATTCCCGTTTGGATTTGTTAGAGACTAGCGGGGTTGTTTGGTTTTAATAGCAGTTCTTTTTGGACATTGAACTTGAAAAAGGCAGCTCTGGTTGGGCTGCCTTTTCTGTTTTCCATGAGAATGAAATGGCCCACCGCATTTCAGGACGCATTGCGTAGCCTTGGGTGGGCGCTGATGAATTAACTATAAACTAAACAACAAGATTATTTAGAGCAATAGGGCGGAAACTGTAAATTCTCTATAGCAATTTCTTCTATTCATTTTCATAGTTTACGTGCAGGGTTTGAACATCAAAGCGTTTCTCGCCAGTCAGGGTTTGATTAGGGTTCGAAGTGTATGCGCACCGGTAAAACTGCCGTTGCGTAAAAGTTTTGCGGGGTTAGGACTCGCGCTGTTTGCGGGCGTGGCTTGGCGTATAGTTATAGAGTTACAAGAAGAAATATTGGCGTGATACAAGGCGTTTTTTGCCGAGAAGAGTGTTTATGCTTGCTATAAAAAATGAAACAAACGTGGTGCTTGCAGTTGATACGTCAACGGACATGTTGGCGTGCACAGTTGCGCGTCTGACCAGGCGCGATGCCGGCGCTGTGGGTGCAGCTAGCGCGGTAGATGGCGGCGCGAGCGCGGCGGACGGTGGGTTTGACGTAGAGGTACTGGCGTCAACGGACCACCTGTGCCGTCGCCAGGCAAACGTAGAGCTTGTAGGCTCGGTTCAGGAGGCGCTGGACGCTGCGGGCCTGACTATGGCTGACGTTGATGCTGTTATTGCAGGTAGAGGTCCTGGTTCGTTTACGGGCGTTCGCATTGGCGTGGCAACCGCAAAGGGCATTGCGTGCGGTTCTGGCCTGCCACTTTACGGTGCTAGCGCGCTTGACGCCATGGCATTCAGCGCGTGGAAGGCGGGCGTGCGCGGCACGGTTGGCGTTGTTGCGGACGCCATGCGCGGCGAGGTCTATCCAGGCATCTACCTGCTGGACAACGACGGGGCACATAGAACGTTTCCGGTAGAGACTGTGCTCAAGGCAGACGCTTGTGTGGAGGAGTGGTCGAGCAGGACCGATAAGGACCAGCTCACGCTTACGGGCAACGGTTTAGTGAAGTACCGTGAGCGTTTTGAGCGCGCGGGTTTCTCGACATACACCGATGAAGCAACGTGGTTCCCAACAGGAGAAGGCCTGGTACGCGCGGTGTGCATGCCCGAGTATCAGCAGGCGGGTGCGGGCGATCCGGCGTTGGTGCTGCCCATTTACACGCGTCTTTCGGATGCGGAGGAGTCGGAGCGTAAGCGTTTGGGTCTCAAGGAGCCGGCAACGGTGGCCCTGACCGGCGTGGATGATGCGCTGGCCGATATTCACCTGCAGCTTCGTCCGATGACGGTGAACGATCTGGATCAGGTGGCGGAGCTTGAGGCAGCAACGTATGCTGATGCTGCGCATTCGGCCTGGTCAAAGCAGGCGTTCTATGACGAGCTTTCGGGCGTTGGTCGTAGCTGGTGGCTAGCTCATGATCGCGGAACGGTTATTGGATTTGCGGGCGGTCGTCTAGCAGGTGCTCAGTTTGAGGTGGAAGAAGTGGTGGTCGCGCCTGAGCGTCGCCGCCAAGGAATTGCATCCAAGCTGGTAGAACGCGTGGCATACGACGCTCAGATGCTGGGCGCATCCGCGATTACTCTTGAGGTGGAGGAGAATAACGCTCCAGCTCAGCGCGTCTATAGCAAGTTGGGATTTGCTGAGGTGGGTCGTCGTCCGGGGTATTACGGCCCGGATTGTGCAGCGCTTTTGATGACGGCGCAGCTGCCTTTGGCGGTTGGCGCTGGCTTTGAGGCGAGAAACCCTGAGCCTCACGCATCAGTGCGCCCGTGGCCTATTGTTGCAGGTGAGCGCTCTGAAGAGACGCTTGCGGCACTTCGCGAGGCAGGGGATTTGATTCTCAGCCTGGAGTCCTCTTGCGACGAAACCGCTATGTGCATCATGGATTCACACGGCGTGGTCTGCGCAAACGTCGTTGCAACACAAATTGACTTCCACGCTCGCTTTGGTGGCGTCGTGCCCGAGATTGCTTCTCGCAAGCACACCGAGGCTATCGTGGGTCTTTTCGAGGAGACCATGGCCCGCGCGGGCGCGCACTTTGGTTGCGACACGCTGGTGCCGTCTGACCTGGCCGCCGTTGGTGTTACCGCAGGTCCAGGCCTTGTCGGCGCGCTTGTTGTAGGCGTGGCGTTTGCCAAGGGCTTCTGCGTAGCCACTGACCTGCCGCTTATTCCCGTCCATCACCTGGAAGGCCACCTGCTGGCCAACCTGTTTGAGACGCCTGACTTGGAGCCGCCATTTGTGGCCAGCCTGGTCTCGGGCGGCAATACTATGCTGGTACACGTGCGTGCTTGGGGAGATTACGTGGTTCTGGGCTCCACCATTGACGACGCCGTGGGTGAGGCTTTTGACAAGGTTGCCAAAGCGCTTGGCCTTGGCTATCCAGGTGGCCCCGTAATCAGCAAACTTGCAGCTCAGGGTAACCCTAAGGCCATTCATTTCCCGCGAGCGATGATGCACAGCGGTGATTATTCCTTTAGTCTTTCTGGCCTAAAGACTGCCGTTATCACCTACATTGAGGGCGAGAACCGCGCAGGTAGAGCAATCAATCTGCCCGACCTAGCTGCTTCGTTTGAGCAGGCTGTTATTGACGTGCAGGTTGCAAAGGCTAAAACCGCTGTTGAGGAGACGGGGGTCTCCGATTTCTGCGTGGGAGGCGGCGTTGCTGCCAACCCCGCACTGAGAGCTGCATATAAGGAAACCTTTGGTCGTATGGGCGTTCGAGTAACGGTGCCTCCGATGTCAGTTTGCGGCGACAACGCCGCAATGATTGCCGTCGGCGCGCTTCGTAGCTACCGTACACAGGGTTTCTCGCCATTGACCTTGGATGCAAACCCCAACGCGCAGCTGGGATCGTGGTCGTCGGATGCGGCACCCGTTGTCCCAAGCGGCATGTAAGGAGGCCATTGTGCAAGACGGATTCATCAAAGTTGCAAGTATCACTCCGCGTGTCCGCGTGGCCGACGTAGCGTTTAACGTGGAGAGCTGCCTGGCTGCCATCGAAGAAGCCGCAGGTAATCGCGGTGCCAAGGTGGTCGTGCTGCCCGAGCTCTGCATCACGGGCTACACCTGCGAGGACCTGTTCTGGCAGGACGCCCTCCTGGACGCAGCCGAGCGTGGTTTGGTTTCTATTGTCGCCCGCACGGCCGACGTCGACGCATTGCTGCTGCTAGGCCTGCCTGTTCGCGTGGCCGGCAAGCTCTACAACTGCGCCGCTGTTCTCTTTAGGGGAGAGCTTTTAGGCCTGGTGCCCAAGCGCTACGTGCCCATGTACAACGAGTTTTACGAGGGCCGACACTTTGTTTCTGGCCCCAAGACGGTCACCAGTGTGGACTTTGGCCTGCTGGGTGAGGTTCCGTTTGGTACCAACCAGCTGTTTGCGTGTGACACCATCCCTGAGCTGGTCGTGGGCGCGGAGATCTGCGAGGACCTCTGGGTGCCCATGCCGCCGTCAAACGCGCACGCCGTCGCCGGCGCCACGCTGATCTGCAACTTGTCCGCATCGCCCGCGCTGGCCGGCAAGTCCGCGTACCGTCGTCAGCTGGTTGCGCAACAGAGTGCGCATCTAATCTGCGGCTACGTTTACGCCAGTGCAGGTGAGGGCGAGTCTACGACCGATTTGGTTTTCTCGGGCCATGATCTTGTTGTCGAGAATGGCCGTGTGCTCGCCGATTCTGGCGTGTTTGGCGAGGGCATTGCCGTGTCCGAGATTGACGTGCTGTCGCTGGCGGCTGATCGCAGGCGCACGTCGACGTTTGAGGTTGCTCCAACGCCGGAGGATTACAAGCATCTGACCACGTATTTCTCGCTGGAGTTTGACGGTGAGGGCGAGGACGTCGCAGGTCACGGCAACGAGCACGCCGCCGTAGGTCACGGCCACGACGGCGAAGGCGTCGAACTTGCAATTCGCACACCGCTGACCAGGTTCGTTGACCCACATCCGTTTGTGCCCGCGATGGACGACGCTCGCGCAACACGCTGCGAGGAGATTCTGTCGATTCAGGCTCACGGTTTGGCTTCAAGACTGGCACACACTGGCTCTGACCACGCGGTTATTGGCATTTCGGGTGGACTTGACTCTACGCTGGCCCTTCTCGTCACGGTGCGAGCGTTTGACCAGCTGGGATACGACCGTTCAGGCATTGTAGCTGTGACGATGCCGGGATTTGGCACTACGGATCGAACGTACACCAACGCTATTGAGCTGGTGCAGTCGCTTGGCGCCGACCTGCGCGAGATTTCCATTGTGGATTCTGTGCTGCAGCACTTCGCCGATATCGGCCACGACCAGGATGTTCACGACGTTGTGTACGAAAACGCCCAGGCTCGCGAGCGCACGCAGATTCTGATGGACGTTGCCAATCAGGTGAGCGGCATGGTCATTGGCACGGGCGACCTTTCCGAGCTGGCGCTTGGTTGGGCAACGTATAACGGTGACCAGATGTCCATGTATGGCGTAAATGCATCGGTGCCAAAGACGCTGGTCAGGTACCTTGTCGATTACTGCGCCGACGCTTATGAGGAGCAGGGCGAGGACGAAATTGCTCACGTTTTGCGCGACGTTCTGGACACACCGGTTTCTCCTGAGCTGCTGCCATCCGCGGCAGACGGTTCCATTGAGCAGAAGACGGAGGACCTGGTTGGCCCATACGAGTTGCACGATTTCTTCTTATTCCACGTGCTTCGTCACGGAAGTGGCCCGCTCAAGGTTCTGCGTCTTGCCGAGTGCGCATTTGGCACAGGTACTGACCAGGAGATTTACGACCACGAGACTATCGTGCACTGGCTAAAGGTGTTCTATCGCCGCTTCTTCTCGCAGCAGTTTAAGCGCTCGGCGATGCCCGACGGACCAAAGGTTGGTTCGGTTTCGTTGTCTCCGCGCGGCGACCTGCGCATGCCGTCCGACGCTTCTAGCTCGCTTTGGCTCTCTGAACTGGAGAGCTTGGAGGCGTAAGCGCGCGTGGTAGGGCGTAGCGCGGTAGATCGTAGCGGGGTAGGACGTAGCGCGGTAGATCATAGCGTGGTAGGACGCATTTCTCAGGCGTTCAGTACCCGGCTATTCATGAAAATGAATAGCCGGGTACTTTTATGCAGGTTGATTTTCGCTACGAGTAGGGAAGAGGCGGTTTTGGCCCAAAAATGACTCCCAAGTGGTAAAAAATGCGTTTAGTTGGAGATTACAGAAATTGCGGGATTCTATGCATCGAATCTACCTGCTGTTTTGCTTCGGACAAATAATCAGAAATCTGGATAGAATTCGCTACCTGGTAAAACGTGGGTGCAATTTTTTTGAATACTCCATTTCATTTCCAACTAAACGCGTTTTTTACCCAAATTGGCCTCTGATAAAGAGGCGCCCATTTTTCTTATGCAAAATCACGAATATCACTAGCAGAATATGCACGCAGCGAATATTTGCACCAAAAATTATGCTAATGGCAAGAAATTGCAGGTGAAGACCACCTGGCGCTCGCGCCTGCCGACGCAAACCGCGTCTACCAGCAGCTCAGCAGCATCGCGCGTCTGTACGTAGCCCGCACGTCGCCCGCGCTCTGCCCGCACTCACTAGCCTGCGCATAACCGTTGACGGCTTATACTGCACGCCTACAGAAAATCTAAGTCGGTTTTGTAAGATTTTCACAATATTTCGTATAAATTGTTTTCCCGTGTGGAATAACTAATAGCGTTGGAAAAGGGCGCTTGGCGCCAATATCGGGCTTGGCCCGAAAGGGAGGTTTTCATTATGAATTTGAAGCCACTTGGAGATCGTGTTCTGGTAAAGCCTGCTCCAAAAGAGGAGAAGACATCCTCTGGTCTCTACATTGCATCCGCAGCTCAGGAGCTTCCTCAGCGCGGTGAGGTTCTCGCAGTTGGAACTGGCAAGCTTGATCAGAATGGCAATCGCATCGCTCTTGATGTTAAAGTCGGCGACCAGGTATTTTATGGCAAGTTCGGTGGCACCGAGGTCAAGGTAGACGGCGAGGAGCTCCTGCTTCTTCGTGCTGACGACATCCTTGCAGTCCTCGAGGACTAATCGCTCGTAGCTCCTCGTTCGCTCGTAGCTCGTTTGTTCGTAGCTCGTTTGCTCGCAGCTTAGTCGCTTGCAGCTTGTTCGTCCGCTTTTTACGTGTAAATTCAGCTATTTTGGAGGAATACCATGGCTAAAGATATCGATTTTGGCACCGACGCTCGTGCCAAGCTTGCTAAGGGCGTAAACACCCTGGCAGATGCCGTAACCACCACCCTTGGACCTAAGGGTCGCTACGTCGCATTGCAGCGTTCTTACGGCGCACCAACCATTACTAACGATGGCGTCTCCGTTGCTCGCGAGATTGAGCTCAAGGACCCAGTAGAGAACATGGGTGCTCAGCTGGTCAAAGAGGTAGCAACCAAGACTAACGACACCGTCGGCGACGGTACCACCACCGCAACCCTGCTTGCACAGGTCATCGTTAACGAGGGCCTCCGCAACGTTGCTGCTGGCGCAAACCCAATCGCAATCCGTCGCGGTATCGACAAGGCCGTTGAGGCTGTCGTCGCTCAGATGAGGGGCATCGCAAAAGAGGTCTCAACTAAGCAGCA
>OKVI01000346.1_pt1 | contig 40424 bp, 35 predicted proteins | sample 1607001 | NCBI WGS metagenome assembly OKVI01 (sample SAMN03281018, study PRJEB24777) | human gut metagenome | isolation source: fecal sample PR128 from 1 month old male Malay infant, vaginal delivered...
AGTTAAGGCCGCAAACGCCGAAAGTACTTGGGGGGAGGCCCCCTGGGAGGATAGGAAGCCGCTGATTCATAGAGAGAAGCACTTCGATAATGAAGTGCTTCTTTTTTCATGCAATGAAATAGAGTAAAATATCTTATCTCTTTAACGACGGATGCGAAGCGACGAGACTGCCCCATTCGGGTTCATTGGGAATCTGCTGGATAAATTCGGAGTGGGTGGGGGAGTCTGGCAGCAGATGTTTTAAGACGGATGCCGAAGGCGACTAGACTGCCGCATTCAATTATATTGCTCTTCCACAATCGAAAGTCACTGCTTCGGAGTGGGAGTCTGGTATCAGATATCTTTGACGGATGCGCAGCGACAAGACTGTCGAATTCAGAACCATTGGTATTTCCCAGACAGGAAGCCATAGGCCACTAGTCAGACGTTACCGATACCCTTTGGCATCCTTTTGACGGATGTTAAAGGACCACTCAGGAGCCTTCATGAACTAGCCTCAACAGACCACTCAAGCCTTAAGACTCCAGACTCATTCCTTCACTCCATACCATCATCAAATCTTCATCTCATCATTTAAACCCGTTAAGCGTCTGAGAACATAAAAACTGCCACCAGCTATGATGCTGATGGCAGTTACGTTTTTCCTGATGAAATTCACTTATTTTTACACGATGTCTGTTTCAGGATAATTCGTCGTTGTCGACCGTTATTGTTTCGTTGCTTCCTTTTACGGGGAAGATGACTGAAACGGTGGTTCCTACATTTACGGTACTGGTAAGGGTGATTTCAGCCTTATTGGCCTTGGCGATATACTGGGCAATGGACAGGCCCAACCCCGATCCGCCTGTAGCCTTGGTCCGCGATGAATCGACGCGATAGAAGCGTTCAAATACGCGGTTTAAATCCTTTTCAGGGATACCGATACCGGTATCGGCAACGCGATAGATGACTCTTTTTTCATCCGCTGTGCAGGACAAGGTGATTTGCTTTCCTGCCGGTGTGTATTTTATGGCATTGTCGATAAAAATACGGAGCATCTGTTTGACACTCCCCGGTTCAGCGATGATGACGGCTTTCGCGTTATCCGTAATGCGAATGTCGTGTTCCTTATCGATGAGGGTGATTTCGCTGTACACGTCTTGCAGCAGTTGGGCCGTATCGATTTCCGTAAAGTGTTTGATCAGGGTCCCGTTATTGGAGCGGGCAAAGAAGAGCAGTCGTTCTGTAAGCTGTTTCATGTAGTCCGTCTCTGATTTTATGGCCGTAAGACCTTCGTTGAGGACGGCCGGGTCTTCTTTTCCCCAGCGGTCGAGGAGATCGGCATAACCGGCGATGACCGTAATCGGGGTCCGGAGTTCATGAGAAGCGTCGCTGATAAACTGCTGCTGCTTCTTATATCCATATTCGATTCGGTCCAGGGCCTGATTGATGGTCACGGCTAAGTCGTGGAGCTCGTTTTTATTGTTTGACAGGGCAATGCGGTTGTCGAGGCGATTGACTTCGATGGTCTTTACGGTGTCATTGATGACCTTTAATGGGGCCAGCGACTTTTTCATGAAGTACATGCCGGTGACGATGGTTAGGATTAGGCTGATGAGAATCGAGGCCAATAGCTGTTTGGACAGGAGGGAAATGAAGTTCGTTTCCTTATCCGGCCGCTGTGAAAAACGGAGGTAATAATTCATCCCCTGCTTATTCGTCCAAAGGCGGTAGTAGGAAAATTCTGAAGCTTCGTTTCCTTGCACCTTCGTCGGCAGGGGATTTTCCTCCGGTGTGCTGATGGCGTCGTCGATATAACGGTCGCTGAGCTTTCGAACGGCGTGCGTCGGCCCGTTGTCGATGATGAGGTGGCCGGCGCCGTCATAGATCTGTAAATTCATTTGTGGCGGTATATTGGCTTGAACGAAGATGGTCGTATCGACTTTTCCATACGTATCCAAATAGTGAACGGCGGCTGCTGCATTATCCATCAGTTGATCGCGCAAGGCGTTGTTCATAATATAATGAATGCTGGTAAGTGTCGTGACGGATACGGTCAGCAGGATGAAGAAGACGATAGCGGAGTAGAGCAGGACCATCTTGGCAAAAATCGGCAGCGGTGCGATAAGGACTTGCCGGATCAGCCAGTGATTAATCTTCTGCCACATAGCCGACTCCCCGAACCGTACGGATATAGTTGCGGTAGTCAGGACCGAGTTTGCCGCGAAGATAACGGATATAGACGTCGACGATGTTGGTATCCCCGGCAAAGCCGTAGCCCCACACTTCTTCCAGAATACGCGACCGTGACAGGACGATATTTTTATTCAGGATTAAATAGACCAGGAGTTCAAACTCTGTCTTCGAGAAGCGAATTTTTCGGGGACCGATGACGGCTTCATGGCGGTCAACGAATACCGTCATTTCGCGCAGATGGAGATATCGTTCCTGATTTTCGAGCTGACGGCGTTCTCTCAGGAGTGCCCGGATCCGGGCGAAGAGTTCCTTGCTGTTAAAGGGCTTGGTCAGGTAGTCGTTAGCTCCGCTGTCCAAGCTGTAGACTTTGGTTTCGATATCATCCCTTGCCGATAACATCATAATCGGAACATTCGATAATTCTCTCGTACGTTTACAGATGCTCAGCCCGTCGATATCGGGGAGCATGATGTCGAGGAGTATGAGATCGAAGCGTTCCTGGCAAATGCGGTCTAAGGCGGCGGCGCCATTGTATTCAATCCCGCAGTCATAGCCTTCGTGCTCCAGTTCCATTTGGATGAACCGGGCGATTGGTTTTTCATCTTCAACGATTAAAATGCTTGTGTTTCCAGGCATATAAAAACCTCCGATCAAAAGTAGTTTTACACCCCGTTTACTTATATACTTTCTATTATAACGTATATCCTCTCTCTTTTGTACCGTTGGCTTATGTCTTTTTTGTATCGCTCACCTGGACATTATCACAAAAAAGTCACAACAATTTAATCTATTTTTCATGTTTAGGCATTTACTTTTTCCGAGAACCTGTTATGATAGTAAGTGTAGAAGAGATCATCTACGAGATGTTGGAGATTTAAGTCTGTTCATTACACCCCTCGAACACCCCTATCTTATTTCTTCAACTGCTGAGATATTGTCTTCCCCCGATGATATCTTGCAATAAGAAAAAGCCGGCCCCCCTCGCCGGCTTTTTTCTATGGGTGCAATCATGGCGCTGAACTATGATTTTGAATAAATTTTGAGAAAAATATTTTGTGCTATGCCAAAAAGCTAGGAAATACCTATATCTTCACCCTTTCGGTATTCATTGACAACTTTTAGTATTCGTGCAATAATGAAACAGACGACGGGGGTTACCCCGAACATTGATGTTGGGAGGTGAAAAATATGCATGTTATTTCCGATGAATGCGTAAAATGCGGCGCTTGCGCTAGCACCTGTCCTACGGGCGCTATCGAAGAAGGCGAAACGAAATACGTTGTAACTGATTCCTGCATCGATTGCGGCGCTTGTGAATCCGCTTGTCCTACCGGCGCAATTTCCGCTGAATAATTGCCAGGGCAATTCAATAAGAAAAGAGACATGTATTGACATGTCTCTTTTTTTATTGAATTGTGTCCTTGTCATATGCTAAAATAAAGTGACTGTAAGTTACATAGTAGGAGGAATTTACCTTGTATGTATTAGGCATTGCCTTGGCCGTTGCCTTCGTTGACCAACTCACGAAGTTCGTTGTGCAGCAGGAAATGGCGCTCCATGAATCCATTCCGGTTATTCCGGGATTTTTTCATATTACCTATATTTTGAATAAAGGCGCTGCTTTTGGTATTTTAGAACATCAACAGTGGCTTTTTTTAATTATTGCCCTTATGTTATTCCTTTTATACGGTATTTTTCGGAAGAAAATGCCGAACACTCCTGTGGTTTGCGGCGCAGCCGGACTGCTGTTGGGAGGGGCTTTGGGCAATGCGATTGACCGGACCTTTGCCGGTGCGGTGACGGATTTTTTTGATTTTAGAATTTGGCCGGTCTTTAATGTCGCTGATATCGGCATCGTCGTCGGCGTGGCCTTATTGTTGTGGTATAGTTGGACACATCTGTCGGATAAATGAGGTTGAAACATGGAAAATAAAGTATTGGTTATTACAGAAGAAGAAAAGGGGAAACGGCTCGATGTCTACTTGGCAGCGGCCCTCGAGGTTTCGCGCAGCTATGCGCAGCAGCTCATCCAAGGGGAAGACGTCGTCGTCAATGATAAACAGGTAAAGGCTAACTATCGCTTGAGTGAAGGCGATGTCGTCCAGGTTCAGCTAGACGTGCAGGAAGAATATAACGTTGAGCCCGAAAATATTCCGCTCGATGTCGTTTATGAAGATAAGGATATCATCGTCGTCAATAAGGCGCGCGGGATGGTCGTTCATCCGGCAGCCGGAAACTATGACGGGACCTTGGTCAATGCCTTGCTCTACCACTGTCAGGGGGAACTGTCCGGCATCAATGGCGTCATCCGCCCGGGCATCGTTCATCGATTGGATAAAGATACGTCGGGAGTCATGGTCGCCGCTAAGACCGACGAAGCCCATAAAGGCCTTGCCGAACAGATAAAGGCCCATTCGGCGCACCGAACCTACTGGGCCTTGGTCCATGGCAATATTTCCGAAGAAAAAGGCGTCATCGATGCCCCTATCGGCCGGCATCCGAAGGACCGCATACGGATGGCTGTGACCTTCAAAGGCGGCCGAGATGCCGTTACCCATTTCCGAGTCCTCAAACGGTACGGCGACTATACCTGGGTAGAATGCAAACTGGAAACGGGGCGTACCCATCAAATTCGTGTCCACATGGCTTATATCCATCATCCTGTCGTAAACGATCCTTTATATGGTTATAAGAAAGATGATTTTCCCATTGACGGGCAGGCACTTCATTCGCATTCGCTCGATTTAGTTCATCCCGTCACTAATGAGTTGATGCACTTTGAAGCGCCGGCACCGGCAGATTTTCTCGAATGCCTGAAGCGGGCCGAACAGAGGGAGTGACAGTATGTGGAAAGAAAAGACACTGCTCATGGACGAAAAAGCGATGGGGCGGGCCATTCGCCGCATTGCTCATGAAATCATTGAACATAATAAGGGCCTGGACAGCACCATCCTGGTCGGCATCCACACCCGCGGTGTGCCCTTAGCCAAAAGGCTGGGACAAGAATTGGAGGCCATCGAAGGGCGAAAGGTCCCGGTCTACGATCTGGATATTTCGGCGTACCGTGACGATGGCCGCAAAAGTCCCATTGCCATTACCGATGCCGGTAAGTTCGATGCCGATGGCAAGACGGTCGTTCTCGTCGACGACGTCCTGTTTACCGGACGGACGGTCCGGTCGGCCCTGAACGCCATCATGGAATTGGGGCGGCCGCAGTTCATCGAACTGGCCGTCCTCGTCGACAGAGGCCATCGGGAACTTCCGATTCGGGCCGATTACGTCGGCAAAAATGTACCGACGTCACGAAAGGAAGACGTTGCCGTTCAGCTGAAAGAAACGGACCGACAGGACCGTGTTCTGCTGCGGGAATTGACGGAGAAGTGAACAAGAGGCTGCCGCCCTGCGGCAGTCTTTTTTTATTGATTTCCCCTTTATTTATGCTATACTTAAGAAAAAACATACGTTTTGCTCTATATTCAGAAAGAAGGGGTTGTGATGAAAAAGATTTTAAATGATGTCGATCGCGTCGAAGAGGAAATGATTCAAGGCTTGGTCAAATCGGCACCAAAGATGCTGCGCAAACTCGATTACGGCACGATTGTCGTCAGAGCCGATAAAAAGGAAGGCAAAGTCGCCTTGGTCAGCGGCGGCGGAAGCGGCCATGAACCGGCTCATGCCGGCTATGTCGGCACGGGGATGCTCGATGGTGCCGTCGCCGGGACGGTATTCACGTCGCCGACACCGGACCAGGTTTTAGAAGGCATTAAAGCCGTGGCTACCGATCAGGGCGTCCTTTGTGTCGTCAAAAACTATACCGGCGATATCATGAACTTTGAAATGGCCGTTGAAATGGCGGCCGATGAAGATATCAAGGCAGATTATGTCGTCGTCAATGATGACGTCGCCGTTCGTGACAGTCTGTATACCACGGGGCGCCGCGGTGTAGCCGGTACGATTTTCGTCCATAAAATTGCCGGTGCCAAGGCTGAACAGGGCGCATCGCTGGCGGACGTAAAAAGCGTTGCCGAAAAGGTCGTTGCCAATGTCCGTTCCATGGGGATGGCCATTGAACCCTGCACCGTTCCGGCCGCAGGGAAACCGGGCTTTGAATTGGCCGAAGACGAAATGGAAATCGGGATCGGCATCCATGGCGAACCGGGGACTCACCGGGAAAAGCTGCGTTCGGCTAATGACATCGCCAAGATGCTCCTCGATGCGATTTTGGCCGACCTCGACTATAAAGGACACGATGTCGTCGTCCTGGTCAATGGCATGGGCGGCACACCGCTGATGGAACTGTATATCGTCAACAATTTTGTACAGGACTACCTTAAAGAGCAGGGAGTCCATGTCTATGATACGATGGTAGGCAATTACATGACTTCCATCGAAATGGCAGGTTTTTCTTTGACGCTCCTGCGCCTGGACGATGAAATGAAAGCCCTCTATGACGCACCGGCAGATACCTTAGCTTGGAAAAAATAAAGGGGATGAGTTCATTGGATACGAAGCAGATGGCAGCCATCATTGAAGGAATGGCTAAAAAAATTGAAGCAGAAAAAGACTATTTGACCCAGCTCGACAATGAAATCGGCGATGGCGATCATGGCATCAATATGGCACGAGGTTTTGCGGCGGTAGAAAAGAAACTGCCCGCTTTACGTGACGGCGACATCGGTGCCCTCCTTAAAGGCGTGGGCATGCAGCTCGTTTCCACGGTAGGCGGCGCCTCGGGGCCGCTCTATGGGACGGCTTTCATGAAAGCCGGCATGGCCTGCAAAGGCTTGACGGAAATGGATGGCCCGGCCTTTGTCAAAGCGATGGAAGCCGCTGTGGACGGCATCAAGATGCGCGGCAAGGCGATAGAAGGCGAAAAAACGATGCTCGACGCCCTGTGCCCGGCCTTAAAAGCCATGCAGGAAGCGGTCGCTGCCGGTAAATCGTTGAAAGAAGCCCTGACCGATGCCGCGGCAGCTGCTGAAAAAGGGGTAGAATATACGAAGACCATCATCGCTACGAAGGGACGAGCCAGTTATTTAGGTGAACGCAGCGTGGGCCATCAAGACCCGGGAGCGACATCGGCGCTCTATTTGCTGCAGGTCCTGGCGGAAATGGCATAACACATAGGAGTTGAAAAAAATGGTAGGAGTCGTATTGGTTTCACATAGTCAGAAAGCGGCCGAAGGGGCGGCTGAACTAGCCCTGATGATGGCACCGGATGCGCCGGTTAAGGCGGCCGGAGGTCTTGAAGACGGCAGCTTGGGCACGAGTTTTGAAAAAATCAGCGCTGCTGTCGAAGCGGCGGATCAAGGTGATGGCGTCGCTTTGATCATGGACATGGGCAGTGCCGTCATGACGGCTGAAATGGTTGCCGAAAGCATGGACGATCGAAAGATCAGCCTCTTGGATTGCCCCTTTATTGAAGGCGCGGTCATTGTCGCCATTGAAGCGGCCGGTGGGACGCCCCTTGCGGCCATGCAGGAAAAAGTTGAATCCAGCCGGGATAGAAAGTTGTAAACCCTCACGATGAAACGCTTTTTTAAACGACTTTTCGGCTTCCTTATTTGTCTGGCCGTCATCGTGACCGGTGTCGGCATGTATATCGGAAACCGGGCCTACGAAGAATTTTACGATGCACCGTGGGATCAGATTCTCGGGATTGAAAATCACAGCCGCGACGTCTCGACGATTCGGCAGTGGGAACGGGATCGGGATTGGGAACCGGTCCGGGTCAATGCGCCGGACGGAAAAATCCTGCGCGGGACCTATATTGAAAATCGCCGCGACTCACACAAGACGGTGATCCTCATCCATGGTTTGTACCAAAATAGAACGATGTGTCTGCCCTACATGGACGACTATCGCCGCCTGGGCTATAATATTTTACTCATCGATTTGCGGGGCCATGGTGAAAGTGAAGGCGACCACACGGAATGGGGAATAAGCGAAGTCGATGACTTACTGATGTGGTGTCAGTGGCTGAAAAACCGCGACCCGCAGATGACCATCGGCCTGCACGGCATTTCCCTCGGGGCGTCGATGGCCTTATTATACGCCGGCAGTGAATACGGGCAGGATTTATCCTTCGTCGTCGCCGACAGTGCCTATGGCAACATCATTTCCCTCGGTCGGGAAAAATTATGGCAGGCCGTTGGCGATAAACGGGCTATTTGGGGCTATGACCTCCTCGATCCATTCTTCCAGGCGGCCATGTTCTACCATACCCATAAAATGGTGTCGGCGCTGGAACCGGCACAGGCTGTAAAGCGGATGAAAGTACCCGTACTCTTTCTCCATGGCAGTGAGGATGAACTGGTCCCGGTCAAGACGGCCCGGAGTTTGTATGACAACTGCACGAGTCCTAAAAAAGAAATTCATATTTTTGAAGGATCCCCTCATGCCGTCGGCATTGAGACCAACCGAAGTGAATACATGCGGGTGCTGAGCCAATTCTTAGAGGAGGATGCCGATTCGGTCTAAAAAAAGTCTGAACCTATGCATTTCCGATACTTGACTATTTCCCTATACCCGACTATTATTAGTATAGTACAAAACCGCCATCTACTAGATATGGTAGATGGCGGTTGTATGTCTAGGCTATATTATTAGAGGAGGAAATGGCATGAACGAACAGGAATGGCTCGGCAGTGACAATCAGCTGGGGCTCGATATTTGGAAGAATAAATACTGTAATGACGGTGAAACTTTTGATCATTGGCTTGAACGAATCAGCGGCGGCGACCGCGAAGTGGCTGATTTGATCAAGAAAAAAAAGTTTCTCTTTGGCGGTCGTATCTTAGCGAACCGTGGTCTGGAATGTGAAGGGAAAAAAATTACCCTGTCCAATTGCTACGTCATGACCCCGCCGGAAGACAGTATCGAAAGCATTTTCGACCGGGCCGGAAAACTGGCACGTACCTATAGCTACGGCGGTGGCTGCGGTATCGACATCTCCCAGCTCAGTCCGAAAGGTGCTCGCATCAACAACGCGGCCAAAGAAACGAGCGGTTCCATTTCCTTTATGACCCTCTATTCACTGGTTACGGAACTGATCGGCCAGAACGGCCGTCGCGGCGCACTGATGATCTCCATCGACTGTGCTCACCCCGATGTGCTGGATTTCATTAAGCTTAAGACCGACCTCGATAAAGTTACTAAGGCCAATATTTCCATTCGCCTGAGCGATGAATTCATGGAAGCCGTCAAGGAACACAAGCAGTTCCGCCTGCACTTTACCCGCAAAGAAACGGGGCAGGTCATCGAAAGCATGGTCAATGCCGCTGATGTATTTCGCCTGGTGGCTGAAACGAACTGGGATTATGCCGAACCGGGAGCTCTCTTTTGGGACCGCATCAAGTCGTGGAACCTCTTGGCCAACACCGATGAATTTTCCTTTGCCGGCGTCAATCCCTGTGCAGAAGAACCTTTGCCGGCCGGCGGTTCGTGCCTCCTCGGCAGCGTCAACCTGGCAAACTTCGTAACCTCTCCCTTTACGCCCAATGCCTCTTTTGACTTCGATGAATTCAAGCGCTGCGTCGTCATTGCCGTCCGTGCTTTAAATGACGTCCTGGAAGAAGGACTTCCTCTCCATCCCTTGGAAGAACAGCGGGAAAGCGTCTCGTCATGGCGCCAGATCGGCCTTGGCATCATGGGCCTTGGCGACATGCTCATTCAGATGGGGCTGACCTATGGCAGTAAGGATGCCGTCGACTTCTGTCACGATATCGGCTTTGCCATGGCCGACACGGCGATTGCTGCTTCGGCAGACCTGGCACGCGAACGCGGTGCCTTTGAAAAATGCCATATCGATGAAATCATGAGCACGCCTTACTTTAAAGCCAATACGACGGACGCAACGGCTGAAAAGGTAAAGGAATACGGCCTGCGCAATTCGCAGCTGCTCACTATTGCTCCGACGGGGACCTTGTCGACGATGCTCGGTATTTCCGGCGGCATTGAACCGATTTACGCCAACTTCTACGAAAGAAAGACCGAATCCCTTCACGGGACAGACGTGTACTATAAAGTCTATACGCCAATCGTAGAACGGTATATGAAGGCCCATCACCTGAAAGATGACGGTGAACTGCCGGATTACTTCGTTACGGCTCTGACTCTCGACTATCGGCAGCGCGTCTCCATGCAGGCAGCCTGGCAGCGGCACATCGACGCATCGATCAGCTCGACCGTCAATGTACCCAACAGCTTCACCGTCGAAGATACGGAAAATCTCTACCTCTTGGCCTATGAAAACGGCTGCAAGGGCCTGACCTTATTCCGTGACGGCTGCAAACGGGCCGGCATCCTGACGACCCATGAAGAAGAACAAAAGGTACCGACGGCAGGGGTTGGACTGGAACGTGGTGAAATCGTCAGCATCGACGACAACGTCATCGGCAAGAAGCGCAAGCTCATCACGGGCTGCGGCAGCCTGCACTGCATGGCCTTCTTTGACCCCCAGACCGGGGCTCTTCTGGAAACGTATTTGAGTAAAGGCTCTACGGGCGGCTGCAACAACTTCATGATCGGCCTGTCGCGTATGATTTCCATCAGTGCCCGGGCCGGCATCGATATTTATACCATCGTTGACCAGCTCAATTCGACGGGGAACTGCCCGTCCTATTCGGTACGCCGGGTAACACGCGGCGATACCAGCCGCGGTTCGTGCTGCCCCATGGCCGTCGGCAATGCCCTCCTCGATATGTTTGACGAAGTGCAGCAGGAACTGCAGCAGTCGGCATCCGTTGCCAGTGGTCACACGCCGCCGGTCAAAAAGGCGCCGGTTCGTCCGAGAGCGGAAAAGAAAGTCACGGCTGAAAGCATCCTCTGCCCGCAGTGCGGTGAACCCCTGACCTTCGAAGGGGGCTGCAATACCTGCAAAAACTGTGGCTGGAGCAAATGTAGTTAAGTGAGCGTGGGGCGGCTCATCGACCCTTTCCCATCCCTTACAGGCTCTGCCGCCTTCTGCTGCGTTGTCGTCAGTCGACATAGCGCCGCTATGCCTCCTTCCTCCGCCTTGCATATGACGGCATATCCTGAAATGGATTGTGGGAAAAATCGATGAGTCGCCTCACTTCGTGATTCTGTTTCACTGCAGTTGTAAGTCTCGTAAAGTGTTTTTTACTAAAACCAGTATTGACAGACTGAGGCTTTATGTTTATAATATACATAATTTTACAGAAAGCGATGAAAGAGAAGCAAGTTACGGGTCTTTTCAGAGAGCTGCCGGTCGGTGCGAGGCAGTAAGGCTGTGAGGCGTTCCGCTCTGGAGCTGCAAATGATGAATTTGACGGGTACGCCCGATACAGCGGTACAAGTTGGCCGAAAGGCAAGTTGGGTGGCAACGCGGGAATACAACTCTCGTCCCTTTGATGGGACGGGAGTTTTTTTTATAGCTGAAGACTATCCCTGCGGTCTTCGCTGCATAAGAGGGGGAGAAACATGAAAAGAGTGTACAATTTCAATGCCGGTCCATCGGCAATGCCCTTGGAAGTACTGAAAGAAGTGCAAGACGAATTTCTCGATTTCAATGGAACCGGAATGAGTATCGTTGAAATCAGTCATCGCAGTGCCGCCTATCAAGCCATGCAGGACGACACCGTGGCTATGCTGAAGAAGCTCCTGGCCGTTCCCGACGACTATCATATCGTCTTTATCCAGGGCGGCGGCAGTATGCAGTTTACCATGCATGCGGCAAACTTCCTGAAGACGCGCGGCGGGTATCTGAATACCGGTGTCTGGTCGAACAAGGCCATGGAAGCCGCTTCTTTCTTTGGCGAAACCTATGAGGTCGCCTCGAGTAAGGCCGACGGTTTTTCGTATATTCCAAAAGCCGATACCTTTGCCGTAAAAGAAGGTACGGACTACGTCTATATGACGTCGAACAACACGATTCACGGGACGGAATGGAAAACCTTTCCTTCCTTCGACGTGCCGCTGTTTTGCGATATGTCCAGTGATTTCCTCAGCCGGCCTGTCGATGTCAAGCAGTTCGATTTCATCTATGCCGGCGTTCAGAAAAATGTCGGCCCGGCCGGTGTCGTCGTAGCCATCATCAAAGATGATCTCTTGAAAAACGTTTGCCGTGATCTGCCGGTCATGATGCAGTATAAGACCTACGTCGACCATGATTCGACGTACAATACGCCGCCGGTATTCAATATTTACTTCGTCAATAAAGTGTCTCACTGGCTTGACCGCAATGGCGGCCTTGCGGCGATGGCCAAGTGTAATCAGGAAAAAGCAGCCATCGTCTATGACGCCATCGACAGCAGCGACGGCTTTTACCGCGGCCATGCGGCTGTGGATTCGCGCAGCTTGATGAACGTCACCTTCAATCTGCCGACACCGGACCTTGAAGCGCAGTTCATCGCGGCTGCGGCCGAACAGGACCTCATCGGTATCAAAGGACACCGCTCTATCGGCGGCTGCCGGGCTTCGATTTACAACGCCGTTACCGAAGAAGGGTGCCGGGCCCTGGCGGATTTCATGAAAGATTTCCATAAAAAGCATTAAATATGTATATATAGAATCATGGTATAGGGGGATATGAAAATGAAAATTTTAGTCAGCGATGACGTATCGATGAAGGGCGTGGAGCTCCTTCGTGAAAATGGTTACGAAGTCGACGTCAAGAAAAATCTCGATGAAGAGGGTCTCATCGCCTGCATTGGTGAATACGACGGTCTCATTACTCGTTCGATGACCCACGTTACGGAAAAGGTCATCGCCGCAGCAACCAAATTAAAAGTTGTCGGCCGCGCCGGCGTCGGTGTCGACAGCATCGATTTGAAGAGCGCTACGGCTCGGGGCATTGTCGTCGTCAATACGCCGACGTCGAATACCCTGGCCGCGACGGAACACACCTGCGCTATGATCATGGCCATTACCCGCCACATTCCGCAGGCCCACAATTCCCTGATGGCCGGCAACTGGGACCGCAAGACCTTTACGGGCATCCAGCTCCAGAATAAGACCCTCGGCATCATTGGCGTCGGCCGTATCGGTTCGCGCATTGCCAAACGGATGCAGGCCATGGAAATGAAGACCATCGGGTATGACCCGTACATTCCGGAAGAACGGTTTAAACAGCTCGGTGTCGAACCCGTCGATTTGGATACCCTCCTCGAACGGTCGGACTACATTACGATGCATACGCCGCTGACCAAGGAAACGACGGGCCTCATCGGCAAGGATGAAATCGCTAAGATGAAAGACGGCGTGCGGGTCATCAACGTCTCCCGCGGTGCCGTCCTCGACATCAACGCCCTGGCCGATGCCTTAAAGAGCGGCCACGTCGCCGGCGCCGCCATCGACGTCTTCCCGACGGAACCGCTGACGACGGATATCAATCCTTTCGTCGGTATGGACAATGTCGTCATCACGCCGCACCTCGGCGCTTCGACGGTTGAAGCCCAAATCGGTGTTTCCGTCGACGTTGCCGAAGGCGTCATGGAAGCCTTGAAGGGCGAACCTGTTGCCACAGCCGTCAACATGGCTCCCGTGCCGCCTCACGTCTATAACGTCATCCATCCTTATTTCGATCTCATGGAACGGATGGGGAACCTCGGCGTTTACCTCGCCGATGCGCCGATGAAGGAAATCGAAGTCGAATATACGGGCGAACTGGCCGATACGGAAACGCGCCTCTTGACGACGGCCGTTCTCAAAGGGGCCTTGAATCCCATCCTTCAGGAATCGGTCAACTACGTCAATGCTTCTGAAGTGGCCAAGAGCCGGCACATTGCTGTCAAAGAAATCAACAGCCAGTCCAATAACTACTTCGTAAACTCGGTTACTGTCCGCGTCCGGACCAATAAGGGCGAACACGCCATCGTCGGCGTCTTGTTTAATGGGACGGAAGCTAAAATCGTCCAGATCGATGAATACCGCGTCGACTTTAAGCCTGAAGGCTACTTGCTCCTCGTACCGCACGTCGACCAGCCGAATATGATTGGTCAGATTTCGACCATCCTCGGCCAGGCTCATATCAACATCATGGGCATGCAGGTCGGCCGTATGACGACGACGGGCAACAACATCATGGCCATTGCCGTCCAGGACGATATTCCCAACGACATCATGGTTAAACTCCGTTCGATCAACGGCATTCTCGACATCAAGCTCATTCACTGTGACACACACTAAAAGGGGAAGATTATGGTACGCATCATACTTATTCGCCACGGCGAAACACAATGGAACATCGAAGGCCGTTATCAGGGCCAGGAAGATACGCACCTCAGCGAACGGGGACAGCTCCAGGGCCGCATGGTGGCCGATGGGTTAAAGAATACGCCCATTGACGTCGCTATTTCAAGTCCCCTCGAACGGTCTTATATGACCTGCTCGTTCTGCGCGTCTCTTCATGGCCTTACGGTCTTAAAAGACGATCGCCTCCTGGAAATCAATCACGGCGATTGGGAAGGGCGGTTGGCCGATGATATCAAAGCCAACTATCCTAAGGAATTTCAGCGCTGGCATACGGCACCTTACACGGTCACCATGCCGGGGAAGGGCGGCGAGTCCTTGGAAGATGTCCGTCGCCGCGTCCGGGCCGCCTTCGATGAGTACGTCCAGAAATATGAAGGCAAGACGGTCTTGGTAGCAGCCCATGATGCCGTCAACAAGGCCATCATCTGCGACGTCTTGGGCCTTGATATGAGCCATTTTTGGCAGATCAAGCAGGACAACACCTGCATCAACGTCTTAGAATATCAGGATGGGACCTGGCGCCTGGTCCTGCTCAATTCGACGAATCATATGGGCTATTTGTTCAGCGGTATTGAACAAAAAGGGTTATAAGACTACCGAAGCGAGGTAGTCAGAGTATATTTACAGAGGAAGGAAGCAGTTATCATGTTAGATACGAAATTCATCCGCGACCACGTAGAAGAAGTAAAGGAAAATATTAAGAATCGCCATGCTCATGCCGACGTCGACGCCTTCGTCGCCTTAGACGACAAACGGCGTGAAATCCTTCAAAAAGTCGAAGCCATGAAGAATGAACGCAATACCGTTACCAAGGAAATCAGTCAGCTCAAACGGAATAAAGAAAATGCCGATGCGCAGATTGCAGCTATGAAAAAACTCGGCGACGACATCGACGTCCTCGATAAGGAAGTCAAGGCCGTAGAAGCCGATATGCTCGCCATCCAGCTCATGATCCCCAATATGTGTCATCCGTCGGTTCCGGTCGGCAATGACGACAGCGACAACCCGGAAGTCCGTAAATGGGGCGAACCGAAACAGTTCGACTTTGAACCGCTGAACCATTGGGACGTCGGCGAACGGTTGGGCCTTCTCGACTCCGAACGGGCTGCCAAGGTCACCGGTGCCCGTTTCTACTACTACGTCGGTGCCGGCGCACGTCTCGAACGCGCTGTGTACAATTTCATGCTCGACCAGCATACGGAAAAAGACGGTTACACCGAAGTCATTCCGCCGTATATCGTCAACCGCGACTCCATGACCGGTACGGGTCAGCTGCCGAAATTTGCCGAAGATATGTATAAGCTCAATGTCGAAGGCGAAGAAATGTACATGATTCCGACGGCCGAAGTTCCGCTTACCAACTATTATCGCGGTGAAATCATCGACGGTGATAAACTGCCGATTTACTTTACGTCCCTGACGCCGTGCTTCCGCGCCGAAGCTGGCTCTGCCGGCCGTGATACGCGAGGCCTCATTCGCCAGCATCAGTTCCACAAGGTCGAAATGGTAAAATATTCGGCTCCGGAAACGAGCTACGACGAACTCGATAAATTGACTCAAAATGCCGAAGACATCTTAAAAGCCCTGGGCCTCCCTTATCACGTCGTCTGCCTCTGCACTGGCGACATCGGTTTTTCGGCAGCCAAGACCTTTGACGTCGAAGTCTGGTTCCCAGCCCAGGGGAAATATCGTGAAATTTCTTCGTGCTCCAATACGGAAGACTTCCAGGCACGGCGGGCCAACATCCGCTTCCGCCGGTCGCCGAAGTCGAAGCCGGAATTCGTCCACACCTTAAACGGTTCGGGCCTGGCTGTAGGCCGTACGGTTGCCGCTATTCTTGAAAACTATCAGCAGGCTGACGGCTCGGTCGTCGTACCGGAAGTCCTTCGTCCGTACATGCACTGCGACGTCATTACCAAACAGAAATAGAAAGCGCTTCTATCATGATGCGGCTAAAAAACTCCTGTTCAAAAGCAGGAGTTTTTTACTTTGCCTAGAAATAATACTATATATGTGTTTTCGTTATTTTTAGACAAGGAGGTTCCTTATGAATCGCGTATTGACCTTGGAGTTTGTCCGCGTTACAGAAGCGGCAGCGGTGAAAGCCGGCCGTCTCATGGGGAAGGGCGATAAGAATGGTGCCGACCAATTGGCTGTCGATGGTATGCATTCGATCCTGTCGACCGTTCCCATCGACGGCACCGTCGTCATTGGCGAAGGGGAAATGGATGAAGCCCCGATGTTATATATCGGTGAAAAAGTCGGCGCCGGCGGTACGGAAGTCGACATTGCCGTCGATCCGTTAGAAGGCACGAACCTGACGGCTAAAGGGCAGGACGGTTCCATTTCCGTCATGGCCATCGCCAAGAAGGGCGATTTGCTCCATGCACCGGACATGTACATGGAAAAACTCTGTGTTGGACCGCGGGCCAAAGGCCGTATCGACTTGACCCAGTCTATCCCGGAAAACCTGCGCCGCATCGCCGAAGGCTTAGAACGAGGCATCGATGATTTGACCGTCGTCATCCTCGACCGGCCGCGCCATAAAGATCTCATTGACGAATGCCGCAGCGCCGGCGCCCGCATCAAGCTCATTACCGACGGTGACGTTTCGCCGGCTGTCGATGCCGGTATCGAAGGCTCCGGTGTCCACGTCGTCATGGGGATCGGCGGTGCGCCTGAAGGCGTCCTGGCGGCAGCGGCTTTGAAGTGCCTCGGCGGCGATATGCAGGCCCGCCTCATTCCCTATACGGACGAAGAACGGCAGCGCTGTTTGGATATGGGCATCAAAGACATCAACAAAGTCATGACCCTTGACGATTTAGTAAAGGGCGACGACTGCATTTTCTCGGCAACGGCCATTACCGATACGCCCATGATGCGCGGCGTCCAGTATTTTGGTGGCGGTGCCCGGACGATGTCCGTCGTCATGCGTTACCGCAGCGGAACGATTCGTTTTATCGATACCTTCCACCGCTTCAACAAAGAGGCTAAATGGAGTATCCACCTATAACATTTCCTTTATAAGGTATTCTTAAAAAAGGGCTTGTTGCCTAGGCGACAAGCCTTTTTTTTTCTGTCCTTTTATGGTAGAATGATTTGATAGTAATTATATGCTCAATAAAATGGCATCTTCAGGCGCTGTGTCTTTGAAGGCCATTTAGATAAAACTACTCGAATACTATTAGGAGGCACCAGAATTGGAGAAACTTGTTATTCATGGTGGAAAGCCCTTACAGGGCACTGTTCGCGTCAGTGGGGCTAAAAATGCCGTACTGCCCATTATCGTCGCATCTATGCTGGGAACGACGAAAAGTACATTGACCGAGATTCCGAAGCTCGCTGACGTCCATACCGTCTGCGACGTCATCGAATCCCTCGGCGTCCATATAGAACATCCCGAGAGAGATACGCTTATCATTGATGCCCATGAGTTGACATCGACGACGGCACCGTATGACCTGGTCCGCCGCATGCGTGCATCCTTCTTAGTTATGGGACCGCTCCTGGCCCGCAAAGGCCGGGCGCAGATTTCTCTGCCCGGAGGCTGCTCCATCGGCGCCCGTCCCATCGACCTGCACCTCAAGGCTTTTGAAGCTATGGGAGCCGTCATCAATCTTGAAAACGGCGACATCGAAGCCGTGGCCCCTAACGGACTGCAGGGCGCTCAGATTTACCTTGATTTCCCCAGTGTCGGTGCGACGGAAAACATCATCATGGCCGCATCCATGGCCAATGGCAAGACGGTCTTGGAAAATGCCGCTGAAGAACCGGAAATCGTCGACTTGGCAACCTACCTGAACAGCATGGGGGCCAACATCCGCGGTGCCGGTACCAACGTCATCCGTATCGAAGGGGTAAAAGAACTCCACGGTGCCAGCCACGCCGTTATTCCCGACCGCATCGAAGCCGGTACCTTCATGATCGGCGCCGCCATGACGCAGGGGAACATCTTCGTTGAAAATGCCATTTCAGAGCATTTGAAGCCCCTTATTTCAAAATTAAAAGAAGTCGGTGCCGAAGTCGAAGAAGAAATCGACGGTATCCGCGTCATCGGCCATGCGCCTTTGCGCCCGGCCGACATAAAGACCTTGCCCTATCCGGGCTTTCCGACGGATATGCAGGCTCAGTTCATGGCTTTGACGACCCTTTGCCAAGGCACGAGTGTCGTCACGGAAACGGTCTTTGAAAACCGCTTCATGCACGTCGATGAATTTAAACGGATGGGTGCTAAAATCCGCATTGAAGGACGAAGCGCCATCGTAGAAGGCATAGAACAGCTTAAAGGCGCCTCGGTCAATGCCACTGACCTTCGTGCCGGAGCCGCTTTGGTCCTGGCGGGCCTGGTGGCTGAAGGCGAAACGGAAGTCGGCTATCTATACCACATCGACCGTGGTTACGATAATTTTGTATTAAAATTACAAAGGCTAGGTGCAGATATTGTTCGCGTCAATATTGAGGAAGAAGAAAACTAAAAAAAAGGTACAGCCGAGACAGTCCCGCTCGTTCTTTTTATCGAATTGGTTCGGCAGCGACATCGCCATCGACCTGGGGACGGCCAACATCATTGTCTTCGTTAAAAATAAGGGGATCGTCGTCAACGAGCCGGCCGTCATCGCCGTCGATACGATGGAAAATAAGGTCGTTGCCATCGGCCGCGAAGCCCAGGCTATGATTGGGCGGACGCCGCGCAACATCCACGCTTACCATCCCCTTCGCAGCGGCGTCATCGCCGACTACGATGCAACGGAGTACATGCTGCGGTATTTCATCCGCCGGGCCATCGGAAAATCCCTGTTTTTCAAGCCCCGCGTCGTCATCTGCGTGCCGTCGAGCGTTACTAACGTCGAACGGCGGGCCGTTATCGAAGCGGCCATGCAAGCCGGGGCCAGAAAGACGACGGTCATGGAAGAACCGCTGGCAGCGGCCATCGGAGCCGGTCTCGATATTGCCACGTCGAACGGGTCCATGGTCGTCGACATGGGCGGCGGTACGACGGACGTTGCCGTTCTCAGTCTAAGCGGGATCGTTATCAGTGAATCCCTGCGTATCGGCAGCAACACCTTTGATGAAGCCATCATCCGTTATTTGGAAAAGATAAAGCACGTCACCATTGGCCAGCATACGGCCGAAGAACTGAAGATCCTCATCGGCACGGCCATGAGTGACGGCCGCCGTATGACCGCTGACGTTCGCGGTCGCAGCACGGAAACGGGCCTTCCCGTATCGATCGATATCGATTCGCAGGAAATCCGCCTGGCCATCGACGAACCGATTCAGACCGTCCTCAAGACGATCGTTTCCATCTTAGAAAAAACACCGCCCGAACTGGCTGCGGATATTGCCGACCACGGCATCGTCCTCACCGGCGGCGGATTGCTTCTCGATAGTTTTGACCGGCTTATTTCTCAAACGACCGGTATGGCAGCCTATCTCTGCGAAGATCCGCTGCTCTGTGTGGCTCACGGTGCCGGCAAGGCCGTGCGGGAAATGGACCGCTTAAAAGATAGTTTTGATGATTTATAATTGTTTCGCTCTTTCAGTGAAATAGAAATGGAGGGAGCCGTCATGAAAAAACTTTACAGACTCGCCGTATTAGCCGGGCTCGCCGGCATGTTGTCGATGCCGGCAGCTGCGGCCGATGTATCTTATATAACGGTATTGAGCGGCAGCGTCGTCAGTGTAGCCCCTGTCGGTGCCGCTGTTAAAGAAGGAGATGTTCTCCTTACGGTCAATTCCTTAGCCGGTCCGATGCCGGCAGCCCGTTCTGATAAGGACGGCGTTGTCAAATCGGTCCTCGTCCAGCCGGGCTCGCAGGTACAGCAGGGCGCCGTTGTCGTCGTGGTGGAAACGAAATGATGAAATACACCTTGACGAAAAAAGCCTCTGCTTTACGGCGTATGATGGGCCGGGTCTGTTTGACTGCGGCCTTTTCCTGTCTTTTGGCGTTTTCGGCACAGGCTCAGGAATTTATGAACGTCAGTGACGTCCAGATCGGCATGACCGGCTATGCCAAGACTGTCGTCCAAGGGACGGAGATCCAGACCTTCCCCGTTGAAATCTTAGGGGTCATGAAGAATAGCGGCCCGTCGGGCGACTTGATCCTGGCCAAGTTTTCCGGCCCCCTCATCGAACAGACCGGCGGTATCGCCCAGGGGATGAGCGGCAGCCCGGTCTATATTGACGGCAAACTCCTCGGTGCCGTTGCTTACGGCTGGTCCTTTACCAATTCCCGTATCGGCATGATCACGCCTATCAACGATATGTTAAAGCTGTGGAATGTGCCGACGAAGGAAGAAATTCGGCCCTTCAATGCCCGCGAATCGTCGCTGATTCCCATTGCCACGCCCCTTATGATGTCTGGCTTTGATTCCGTGTCAGCGGACTGGATGAAGAGCAAACTGCCGGATTATAATTTCATGCCCGTCGATACGGCGTCGGCCAGCACCGATGACGTCGCCATGCCTTTAGAACCAGGCAGCAGCGTGGCTGCAGCCTTCGTCAACGGCGATATGAAGATGGGCGCTATCGGTACGGTCACCTATGTCGACAACGACCACATCGTCGCCTTTGGTCATCCTTTTTTGAAAAAGGGCAGCATCAATTACTTCATGCATAATGCCTATATCTTTACGGTTGTCAACAACCTGTCCAGTTCTTTCAAATTAGGCTCTATCGGGGCTGAAGTCGGCAAGATTACCCAGGACCGGGGCGCCGGTATCAGCGGCCAGTACAACTACCTGGCACCGGGCATTCCGGTTACGATTAACGTGCGCGATACCGATACCGATACGGCTATGACCAAGCGCGTCAAGATCATTGAAGATAATGAACTGACGCCGGTCCTGGCGGCGACGACGGTCTATAATACGGTCAATAAGACCATCGACCGCACCGGCGGTGGGACGGCGACCCTGTCCTATACCATTCGCTCGTCCAATGGCCGCGACAAGGATATCACCCGCCATAATATGTATTATTCCGAAGAAAACATCAATGAAAAGAGCATTGATGAACTGTACAACGTCCTCGATATCTTAAAGCACAACGAGTTTATCGACTATCCGGTCCTCGATATCACCATGAACGTCGATATCACTCAGGCCCGCAAGTCGGCGTCCATCGTCGATGCCACGGCGGCACCGGTCGTCGTAAGCCCCGGGGACAATGTGTACTTTAAGGTCAAGCTCCACCCGTACCGCGGTGTCGATGAAGTAAAGACCATGAGCTTTACCGTTCCCAAGGATCAGCCTTTAGGGGACATGGTGTTGGAAGTCCGCGGCGGCGGTGTCATTCCTCTGCCGTATTTAATTGAAAAGCAGCGCTACAACTTGACCGATGAAATCATCAAGCGCCTGCGCCGCTACAAGGACTTTGATGCCTTGAAGAAAGAAATCGACAAGGAAGACTCGAACAATGACTTGGTCATCGAAATCCTCGATCCCGGGGTCAGCATGATCAACGAAAGCGATACCAAGGTTTCCAAGGAAAAGATTCGCGGCAAAGAGCCCGGAACCAGTGCCAAGGATGTCGTCAAACCGAGTAAGCACAGTGTGGGCGATGACAATAAAAGTGATGCCAAATCGTCCATTGCTACGCCGTACATCGTCAAAGGCGACGGCCAGATTACGATTAAAGTCGTAACGCCGGAAAAACGCGATGCTTTCCTTGCTAAGAACCACAATATCAATGAAGCCAAGGCGATTATCGGTGATGAAGCGGAAGGGGCGTCCCAAGAGGATGACGTCGTAAAATCCGACAAGACCGATGACAGCAAGGACACGGATAAAAAGAACGACAAAGATCAGGATAAGAATCAAGATAAGGATGGCGGTAAGGAGAAAGATTCCGTCATCCGGTCGGTCGACCTCGATATGTTCCACTGAGCATAAAACGAGCCCTTTTATAAGGGGAGGCGGCCCAGCGGTGTATTGCTTGAAAAGGGCTGTCTTCGGACAGCCCTTTTTACTTGCCATTTTCCGCATAAAATGCTATTATTTTACCTATGGAAACTCAAATCATGAATTTAGTTTTCAGCCTTTATTTTCTCACAATTTAGGCACAATTAAATATTGGTGTTTTACATCCATTTTTAATAATGGTATAGTAAAAGTAGTCTAATACTTAGGGAAAGGGCGGTATTTCATGCAGAAACTTTTAGAAGACATCGGGAACTTTACCCTCCATGTCTTTGAACAAGTCGGTGTCATCGCCATCCTTTTTGCCCAAACGCTGCGCCAGCTTCCGAAGAACCAACGGCGGCTGATGTTTAACCAGATGGCTCATCTCGGCGTCAATTCACTGCCTATCGTCAGTATGACCTTGCTCTTTGCCGGCATGGTCATGACCTTGCAGATCGTCGACATTCTCCTGCGCTATGGAGCACAGTCGACCTTAGGCGGCGTCATGTCCGTTGCCATGGGCCGTGAATTGGGACCTATCTTAACAGGTGTCGTCATGGCCGGCCGCGTCGGCGCTGCTATGACGGCAGAAATCGGGACGATGAAGGTTACCGAGCAAATCGATGCCCTGCGCTGCATGGCCGTCAATCCTATTGCTTATTTGGTCGTTCCGCGGTTTATTGCCTGCGTCATCATGGTACCGATGCTGGCTTTTTACGGCTATGTCATCGGGACAGCCGGCGGCTACGGCGTAGCAACGCTCGGGGCCGGGCTGACGCATTTCACATATGTAAATTCTATTGAATTATTTACGAACATAAGCGATGTCGTCCTGGGCATGGTCAAAGCTATGTTTTTTGGCGGCATCATTGCCCTCGTTGCCTGCAATGAAGGCATGAATGCCAAAAGCGGTGCTGAAGGCGTCGGGCAGGCGACGACGAAATCCGTCGTGACATCGATTATATTCATTTTTATCTGCAATTATATCTTATCCGTTTTATTATATTGAGGAGGATCATGATTCGTCTTCGCGATGTGACCGTCGCCTATGGCGACAAAGTCATACTGGATAATATTAATTTAGACATTCATCAGGGGGAAACCTTGGCCGTCCTCGGTGCCAGCGGTTCCGGCAAGAGCACGATCCTGCGCCTCATCATCGGTCTGCAAAAGCCGACCAAAGGTCATGTTTTCTTTCAGGATACGGATATTACCGCTTATGATGAAGACCAGCTGATGGAGGTGCGCCGCCATATGGGGATGGTTTTTCAGTACTCGGCCCTCTTCGATTCGATGACGGTCGGAGAAAACGTCGCCTTCGGCCTTCGGCAGCACACGCACGACGATGCGGCGACGCGGCAGCGGATCGTCAAGGAAAAACTGCATCTCGTCGGCCTCGATGGGATTGAAGATATGATGCCTAATAATTTATCCGGCGGTATGAAAAAACGAGTCAGCCTGGCCAGGGCCATTGCCCTCGATCCGCAGGTCATCCTCTACGATGAACCGACGGCCGGCCTCGATCCGCTTCGCTGTATGGACATCAATCGCCTGGTCGTCAACATGCAAAAACAACTTCATGCCACGTCGGTCATCGTCACCCACGATATGGATTCAGCCTTTTTTGTCGCTGACCGGCTGGCTTATTTACAAGACGGGCGCTTTCGGCTCATCGCCGATAAAAAAAGTTTCGCCCAAACCGATGACGAGGACGTTCAGCGCTTTATCCACGGCGGTCGTCTTCCGGAAGAAAGAGGGGATAGTCTATGAAATGGAGTGCAGAGGCCAAGGTAGGTTTCGTTACCATCGTCGCTGTTCTCTTGTTCAGCGGCGTCATCATAAGTTTGGCCCATATTGAACTCTTTGGCAAGCCGGGCTTTGTCATCCATACCGAATTTAACGATGCCAACGGCCTGCAAAAGGGCAACTCTGTCCGCTACGTAGGCGTTCACGTCGGTAAGGTTGAAAAGGTAACTCCGTCGCGCAACGGCGTCGACGTGACTATGAAGATCGACAAGGGAACCGAAATCCCGCGGGATTCGAAAATCGTCATTACGACAGACGGACTCTTAGGGGAGAAAATTGTTTCTATTTCTCCCGGTTCCGACCGCAGCCATCTTCTGGTTGACGGCGATTATATCGACGGCAAACAGGGCAAGACCATGGACGATATGATGGACAGTGCCAGCAAACTCATGGGCAGTGCCGATGAGATGGTCAAGAGCCTCAATGCCGTTATCGGCGATGAAAAGACGCAGGCTGCCATGCGCGGTTCCATTCAAAATATCGATGCCATTACCGGACGAACGAGTCAGATGCTCGATGCCAATGCGGCCAACGTCGAAGCCATTACGGCCAATATGGCAGCGGTGACGGCGCAGATGAATGCGTCCATGCAGAATCTCGATGGAGATGGCGCAACTTCGGCCAATGCCCGGGAAACGGCTGCCAATATCAAATCTATTACCGATCGCTTTGAAAACATTGCCCAGTCGATGGAAAAAATGACGACCGACCCCAAGACCCAGGCCAATATCCAGACGACCCTCGATAACACGGCCCAGATCACGACCAAGGTCAATAAGATCCTTGGCGGCGCGTCGGATATCAAAGTCGAAGGGGAAGGCGGGCTCTTATATAACACGACCAAGAACGAAACGAGTGCTTCTGTAAATTTTAGGGTGTACCGCGGCGATACCTTTGGCCTGATCGGAGCTGAAAATATCGGTAACGGTACGAACCTCAACTTACAGTACGGCCGTCGCAGCGGCATCTTTGACCTGAGGGCCGGATTGATCAACGGCGACCTCGGTATCGGTACTGACTTATTCCACGACGGGCCGTTCCGCTTGTCCCTTGAAGGATACGATCCCAACGATTGGCGCTATCGCCTGAAAGCCCAGTATCGGCTGACGTCGGATCTCTATCTCTTCAGTCAGTTCACGCGGCCTATGAGTCGTCATGATGGCGGCAATTATTATGGTATTAATTATGCTTTTTAGCAAACTACATATAACCGAAACAGGGGGTACCCATGATGAACAACAAACTGTATAAGAAATTGGTCATCGCCATGATGATTACAACCATAAGCACAGTCGCCGTTGCGTCCGCAGACGATTCGACGGCATCGGTCCGTCCTGTCGATCTGTCGCAAGCCGATGCCGTTCAGGCCCGAGCCAAAGCGGAAGATAAGGAAATCAAAGCCCAGCAGGCCCAGCAGAAAAAGGCGGCCAAAGCCGAAGCCAAGGCTCGTGCGAAAGCGGCTGCGCAGTCCACGGATATTACGCCGGAAATGCGTGAAACGCTGGCTCAGCAGATTGCCGATGATTCGGCGAAATTGGCCGATAAAGAAGCGGCTAAGCGGGCGAAGAAAAATGAAACCGATCCGGTCATCGTCGTCGGCCGCGTGCCGACCAATGGCGTCGTCGATTTGACCTTGCCGCGCACCGTTCAGATGGCCCTCGATTACAACCGCGACATCAAGAATTCCAAGTATTCCCTGAGGAAGGCTGAATATGCTATTGACGAAGCCCGAGCCGGCAGAGCCCCCGTCGTCGATTATACCTTCAGCGCTCAGCGGGCCAGATCTGCTGCCGCTTCATCGAACAGCACCAACGCTATTTCCAACGCCTTTGGAAACACCCTGGCCGTGTCCATTCCGCTCTATACGGGCGGTAAGGTCGAAGGGAATATCGACGTTGCCAAATTGAGTAAAGTCAATGCCCAGGAAGAAATCCTGCGGGTCGAACAGGCGACGAAATATTCGGCCGTTGAAGGCTACTATGCCCTCCTTGCCTATCAGGAATTACAAGGCGTCTATCAGGAAGCCGTCACCAACCTCCAGGGCCATTTAGATAATGTACAGGCGCAGTACAACGTCGGGACGAAGGCCCGCGTCGATGTCCTGTCGTCTGCCGTTTCCCTGGCCAATGCCAAGACGACGGCCGTTACGGCAGAAAATAATGTGGCCATTTCCGAATCGAATTTAAATAATATCCTCGGACTGCCCTTACAGACGCAGCTCAACCTGGCCGATCACCAACTGCCTTTCAATACCTACAATATTTCCCTTCAGGAAGCGACGGACTACGCCATGAGATATCGTCCGGAAGTCCTCCAGGCGGCCCTTGCCGTTCAGGAAGCGGAACGAAACATCTCCATCGCCGATGCTGGCAATAAGCCGACCGTTTCCGTTAGCGGCGGCAACGGCTGGTCGGACGATAACTTCCCCGGATTCGATTCCGATCGCCGCAGCTGGAATATCGGAGCCGGCGTAACCTATACCTTCTATGACGGCGGCGCGACAAAGGCTAAAGTCAACCAGGCAAAACAAGACCTCCTCGTCGCCCGAGAAACAGAACAGGCTACGCGCGAATCGGTACAGCTGGCTGTAAAGCAGGCTTACCTCAATATCCGCAGTGCAGCTCAGAAGGTCGCCGAAACACAGACCATTGTCGACCAGGCTCGTGAAAACTATCGTATTCAGAACATTCGCTATCAGGCAGGGGTCGGCATCAACCTGGACGTCCTCGATGCCCAGCTCAGCTTGAACGAAGCTCAGGTCAATCATATCCAGGCTCTGTACGACTATAACGTCGGCATTGCCAAACTCGAACAGGTCATGGGTGTCGACGTCGAATCGGGCGTCATCCATCCGTCTTTCAACGGGACGGGCGGTCAATATTAAGGAAAGCCAGACGATGACAGGTTTTTAACAATTTTCGGAGAAACGTTCCGAATTGTCATCTATTTCTTGATTTTCCGCAATACCCTAGGTAGAATAAAGAGAGAATTAGAACGTGTAATTCTCTCTTTTTTCGTATGTGGAGCTTGCTTATGAAGAAACAATGGATTGCTGCCTGCGGTTTTTCCGCTTTTTTTCTGTCTGCCGGCTTAGCCCTGTGGATGGAAAAACCGGCTTTAACCCAAATGGCGAGCAATATGATTACGACAACTGCAAACAGTAAACTGAATGGAACCTTGGGGTTCTCTTCTCTCGATATATCCTTGACCGGCCAAGTCGTATTGGCAAAACCGGTCATTAAGGATCCGCAGGGCCGAATCGTTTTCGAAGGCGAGGACGTCCGCATCTATGTCAATCCCAGTAAGATCGTAACGGCATTAAAAGAGGGAGAAATGCTTCAGGCACTGGATACGGCCGATGTCAATAAGCCGGTCCTTCATCTGTGGCAGAATAGTGACGGATCGTGGAACGTCACTTCGATCCTAAAAAAGACCGACAGCACCAGTGACTCCGGTTTTCGCGGCGTCATCCGAGTTCATGACGGTACGGTACGGGCACAACTTCCCGACAATACCCTCGTCGTCGGCAATGATGTTACGGCCAGCGTCTCTTTTGCCGACTATCCTTCCATGGCCATCGATGCCGATATGGCCGTCGACGGGAAGAAAATCACCGCCCATGGTTCCTATGCGTCGAGCCGCCAATATGACTTTGTCATCAACGCCGAAGCCGTTGACGGACGGTATGCGTCCTTCCTGATTCCGGCCTCGAACGATGTCGTCCTTCAGAAGGGAACGGTCAAAAATGCGAAGGTACGCGTTGCCGACAGTCATAAGGGCTTTTTCATGTCCGGGCAGGCTGATTTTGCTGACGGTAAATTGGATGTAAATGGTATTGCCGTCGATGAATTAAAAGGCCATGCCGATCTTACGACCAACGACGTTACCTTGTCAGGCGTAGAAGGTCTGGCCAACGGTCAGTCCTTCCGCATTGACGGCAAGGTCGTAACCAATGGCGACGTGCCTGTTTTCAACCTCAACGTCGACGTACCCGGTGCCGATGTGACGGCTTTTTCGAGCTACCTTCCGGATGGATTCAGCGGGACGGCGGACTTTAAAGGCGTCGTTTGGGGTTCGGCACAGGATGTCAGCGCCAAGGGGACCGTCGGCCTTCATAACTTTACCTATAACGGGTACACCGTCGATGAAGCTTCGGCCGATGTGAACTACAGCGATCAGGCGGTGACCATCGATTCCCTGTCGGCGAAGGCCTTTGGAGCCGATATCCGCGGCAAGGGCCAGTATGATGTGAAAACGGGAGCCTATGCCGCCGAAGCTGACGTCAACGGCCTCGATGTGACGGCTGTTCCTAAGATGCCGGTCGCAGCTATGGGCGTCGTGTCGGCTTCGCTCCGCGCTGTCGGCAACAGCCAAGACAGTTCGATTGCTGCGACGGGGACGGTACAGGCTTCGAATCTCTCTTACAATGGACTTACAGCAGACCAGGCCTCGGCTGATGTAACCTATGACGGTCATATCGTTACCGTCCATAATGGTCATGCCGAAGCCGGCAGCGGCAGTCTTGATATCAGCGGCTCCTATGATGTAGACCAACAGCGGCCGCAGTTTTCCTTTACGGCCCACGACCTGCCTCTCGACATGGCCTCACCGCTGTTATCGATTCCCATGAGCGGGACGGCTGATGCTGCCGGTCATATAGATGGGCAAAATTGGGATTTGGCCTTCAGTGCCAAAGACGGTCAGATCAAGGGCATGGCCTTTGACAGCATCAATGGGTCGGCCCACGGTCAGGGAAAACAGATTGAAATTCCGGCGCTTTACTGGCGACGCGGCGAAGGCCTTCATACCTTGACCGGCCGGGCTGACCTCGACAGCCGGACTGTCGACGCTTCGCTTACGACGTCCCATATTCGCGTAGAACAGCTCTTGCCCCTGGTTGGCAAGGACGATTTGCCGCTCACAGGCTGGGCCGATAATACGGTGACTATAAAAGGTACCTTAGACAATCCGTCGGCTGTCGGTTCGTTCCGCCTGACCAGCGGCTCCTATGCCGGTTATTTGTATAAGAATATCAGCGCCGACTACCGCCTCGATAAGGGGACGGTCTATTTGTCAAACGGTGACATTTCGTCCTATACGGCTTCGGTAGCCCTCGAAGGCTCCATTGGCGATACCTTGAACCTCGATGTAACGGGGAAGAATATCGACGTTTCTCGTCTGGCCCCACAGAACCAGACGCCGCGCAGCGGTTCCTTTAATCTGACGGCTCATATTGGAGGAACTATGTCCGCTCCGACGGCAACCGGTTCCCTGACGGCGGCTAATTTGGTCGTCAACCAGATGGTGCTCAACGATATCCACGGCGAATTCGCCTATTACGATAATATCCTGCGTCTGACCAACCTGCACTTCTCGCAGCTCGACGGCAATTACGATGCCAATTTGATCTACAATACGAAAACCTCCTTTATCCGGGGGCAGGCGACGGTTGTCAATGGCGACATTGCCGGCCTGATTAAAGTCGCCGATTTTCCGGTGCAGGATATTACGGGGAAACTGAACGGGCAAATCGATGTCAGTGGTACCAGTGACAATCCGACCGTTTCGATGAAGGGCAATATCAGCCAAGGCACGTTTGGCGGCGAAACCATCGATCCGTCTGACGTCGATATCAGCCTGGAACAAGGCATCGTCAATATCAATCAGCTGGCCCTTAAGATTGGCGACGGTACCTTAGCGGCCAAGGGTTCTTATGCCCTTCACGGACCGGTGGCCTTATCGGTAGCTGCGAAACAGTTCCCGTCCAAGGCCTTGATGACGGTCTTGGGGCAGAAAGATTTTGTCGTCGACGCGCCCATCGACTTTGCTGCCGATTTAAGCGGTACCTCTGATGACCTTCAGGCCGACGTATCGGCTCAACTTGGAAGCGGCACGGCCAATGGCATTTCCATCAGCGGAGCCTTTGCCCTGTTCAATATTCGCCGCGGCATGATTACCGTCCAGCAGGCCAGCGCCAGCCGCGATCCCTATAAAATCAGTGCCAAGGGGACGATTCCGGTCAGCGCCCTTTCCGGCGGTAAGACCGATGAATCGATGGATGTCGACGTCCAGCTTGCCAATACAGGTCTTGATATCCTGACCTTCCTGACGCCCTATGTGACGGAAGCCGACGGACAGATCCAAGGGGCCGTTAAGGTCAGCGGAACGTTGGCGGCGCCTCGAGTTACCGGTGACGTTACCGTTCAAAACGGGACCATTAAGTTCAAGGATACGGCTTACCCCTTGAGCGACATCAACGCAGATTTATCCTTCAAAGGACAGAGTGCCGTCCTCAGCGGTAAGGGCACCATGGATAAGAAGGGTAAGAAGGATCCCGGCAGTATCAGCCTCAGCGGCAACGCTTCGTGGAGCGGACGCAGCCTCGATACGTATTCCTTCTCCGCTGATTTTGCCGACCTCTACGTGGATAATCCTTATTATAACGGTCCTCTTACGGGCTATATCAACGTCACTCCCGGTGACGGGCGGCCGAAAATCGGCGGTCTCATGAATATCGACAATGCGACGATCGACGTGCCCCTGTCCCTTAGCGAAAGCTCGTCGACGCCTGATTTGGACCTCGACTTTACCGTATCCTTAGGTGATAAGGTCCGCCTGTATAACTCGGCTCTCTATGATCTCATGGTGACCGGCGCCGTTTCCTTTAAGGGCAGTCTTGAACATCCCAATCCGTCAGGTCGCTTTGAGGCGACGCGCGGTTCCGTCCATTATTTGGATACGAACTTCCGCGTTTCCAAGGCTATTGCCGATTTTTCGCGCTACGATTCGCTCCTGCCGTATATCGATGCCGAAGGCATCAGCCGCGTCGGTCAATATACGGTCATGCTGACATTGCGCGGGCAGGCCGACAACATGGATCTCCTGCTTCGCTCGGATCCGCCGCTTACCAAGCCGCAGATCGTATCGCTCATTACCCTGCGCAACAGTAAGGGTCGTCCTCAGAGTTCCATCGGTGAAGAGGATATGAGTTCTCTCCTCGGTTCGGGCATACGCATGACGCTGAACAGTCTGGGCATTACCCAGAGCCTGGAAAAAGCCTTGTCCTTAGACATGCTGACCGTCACCAACGGGTCTCTTGACCTCAATGACAGAAACGCCGATGTCAGCAACAACTACTATAATATCGAAATGGGGAAATACCTGTTCAATGATTTTATGGTTACGGCTGCTTTTGGCCTCAATCACAATGACAACCGTTTCGGGATCATGTATGATTTGGGAAGCCGCTTCAGCCTCAGCGCCTGGACGTCGAGTGACAATAATTTTGTCGGCGCCCTCTATAAATACAATTTCTAATCTATCTTTATTAATGCTTTTAACGGAACACGTGAAAGGAGGTGAAAGGCCATGCTGGAAGATTATTTACAGGAACTGCAGAAGATAGCCTTATTGCAGCCGGAAGAGGAAGCGGCCTTGTGGCAGGCTTATAAAGAAGGCGGCGATGCCAATGCCCGCAGCCGTCTTATTGAGCAGTATCAGCCCTTGGTATTTAAAGAAGCCATGCGCTGGCATATCCATCCCGATCTCTTACTCGATGCCCTGCAGGAAGGGACCTTAGGCCTTATGGATGCCGTCGAACGCTATGACCACCGCCGCGGCGTGGCCTTTCCCTTATTTGCTGTTCACCGCATCCGCGGGGCCATCCTCGACTATTTAAAACGGGAAGGTGCCGTCAGTGCCATGTCCCTCGATGCACCGGATGAACAGGGCATGACCCTGCAGGATACGCTGTGCGACGACAGTCCCGATCCGGCCGAAGCGGCAAGCCGCCAGTTCCTCTTGGAAAAAGTCAGCGGCGTCCTGAACCGTCTGCCGGAAAAAGAACAGGCCGTCGTCGAAGGCGTTTATTTGAAGGATGTGGAGCAGAAGCATTTAGCCAAGGCCCTCGATGTCAGTCTGCCTTACGTATACCGCCTGCAAAAACGGGGGATTCGCCGGGTGAGGGGGATGCTAAGCCGCTTCATTCACGACAGTCGGGATTAAATTTTTTGTAATTTCGTAAATTTGGCCTGTTTTTAGGTGAAAAGAATTGGAAAATGCTGTAAAATATAGATTATGGCATATTTTTGCTTTCTTTTGCCGGTATAAATTCATATGGCCTTAACCGATATTATAAACGTATTCGTTTATACAGAAAGGAGAAGGCTGTATGAAACGCTCCCAAAACGATACCCTTCACCGCGTTCGGGCTGTTCAGTCCTGGCTGGAAAAGGCGGAAGCATCCTTTGACAAAGAGTCCGAGATCAAAGGCGAACTCAATCTGATGCTGGCCGAGGCGGAAATGAAAAATTTGCGCCGACACCGCCCTGCCCATAAGCGCCTCCTGCGCTGGGGTGCCATCGTCACGGCCCTTTGTCTGGTGACGGGAGGCTGGTATCTTTTTCATCAGCCAAGGCAGACTGACTTATCGAGGCCGGTAGAAGCATCGGTTTATGGAGAACGGCCAAAGCATGAATCAGGCGATACTGCAGACCATGCAGCACCGCCGGCTGCTGATTCCCAAGAGGCTGCCGGGAATTCCGGCCCTGATCAGGGAACGCAGCTCTCTGTTCAATCCTTGCCGCAAACGCCGACGGCGGCAGCTTCTGCTGTTGTCGACGAACTGGCTGAACAGCCGTCCGCTCCGGCTGCAGGCGACCAGGAAACGGCATCGCCCGCAGTGCGGGAAGAAAAGGCAGTCCTGTCGGACAGCCAATTACAAGCTACTGTACAAGAAGCGCGTCATACCTTACGCGGTACGGGTGTGGCGAAATAACTAATGGAGGATTTCTATGAATATGCGGAAGAAGAAACTGCTCGCGCTGATGGTAACCAGTGCGATAATGACTTGCCCCGTCTGGGCAGAAGATACGACGGCGACGACCGGTTATGAGGCGTCGACTACCGGAACCGTTACGACTTCAGGGTCGGCAGCGGCACCAGCTGATGATGATAAGAAAACTGCTGTCAACGCAGTCGTAACTTCGCCGAATGATGAGTCCAAAGAAGAAGCGATCCAAGCTGCTAAATCCGGCCTGACGGGCTATGAAACGGAAGAAGAGCTGGCCTCGATTGCGGCCGGTAAGAGCCCCGAAGCTGTCCAGCAGGAAGCAGAAGAAGCAGCTCGTAAGGCCGAAGAAGCCCGGAATCCCGAACCCGTCGATACGACACCGCAGATTTCCGGTGAAAAAGTGGCTTACATGAGCGGGACCAGTGATATGCAGTTCGATACTTCTATTCCCGGATATCCCATGGCAGTCATCCAGCCCGGTCAGGACGTATCCCTGCCTTACGGTGAAGCTGTCACTGATGATGAATTGAAACCTTACGTCAACAAGGTAGCGACATCGGTTTCGGTCAGCCCCGTACCGGAACCGCAGATCGAACAGAATATCCTGCCCCGTCTGGCTATGCGCGTCGGCGATGCCATCAACATGGACTATATCCGTCATGACCTCAATGTCATCGGCGCTACGGGTTTATTTTCAACGGTTAAACCGGCCTTTACCAACGTTCCCGAAGGCGTTACCTTGAATTATACCGTTCAAATGAATCCCGTCGTTAAGAAAATCGATATCGTCGGCAATGAATCGATCAGCACCGGCGACTTGATGAAACTCGTCGCTACGACGCCGGGCACGACGCTGAATACGGCCGTCGTCAGCCACGATGTAGCCAATATCAATACGGCCTTTGCCAATGCCGGCTATATGATGAGTCACGTTTCCGACGTCCGCTTGGACGACGAAGGAACCCTCCATATTGCCATTACCGAAGCTCGCATTGAAAATATCAACCTCCGCGGCAATACTAAGACTCGCAACAACGTCATCATGCGTGAACTCCGTATGAAGAAGGGCGATATCTTCAATAAAAATGCTGCCAGCCGTAGTATTCAGCGTGTCTACAATACGGGCTATTTTGAAGACGTCAACGTCCGCCTCCTCCAGGGGCAGAAAAATGCGCAAAACGTCATCGTTGAAATTGATGTTACGGAACAGAAGACCGGTTCTGTCACCATCGGTGCCGGTTATTCCGATTCTGACGGCTTAGTCGGTATCCTCGGCCTCAGTGAAACCAACCTCCGCGGTACTGGCGATAAGGTCAATATCAGCTGGGAATTTGGCGGCAATACTGATTCCAATAAGAACTATATCTTCTCCTATACGCATCCCTACCTCAACGATGCCGGTGACTCCATTGGCTTCAGCCTCTTCGACCGCGAATCGGAATACGAAGATTACAATGAAAAAGGCAACTCCGTCGCCGACTATGATCGCCGGACCACGGGCTTTAACGTTACCTACGGCCGCGTTCGCAGTGAATACGTCAGCGACTACGTCACCTTGGAAACGAAGAAAACGAAATATACCGACTATAACAGTGGTGCCGACTATCAATCCTGGGTCGATGGAACCGGTGAATATTATGGCTATTGGGGCGGCAGTGCCGATGCCTATCGCAATTATTTAAAGAATAACTTCGGCCGGACCAACAGCATGACCTGGTCTCACGTGTTCGATAACCGCGACAACGTCTACGATCCGACGAGAGGTAAACGCTTGGCCTTTACCGGTGTCTGGGCCGGTCATGGTATGGGCGGTGACTTCGACTACTTCAAGTTTATTGCTGAAAATCGTCTGTACTATAAGGTCGGCCGGGCTCACGTCATCGCCGTCCGTCTCATGGGCGGTATTGCCACGGGCGACATGCCGTACAACGACCTCTTCACCTTGGGCGGCGCCGATACGCTTCGCGGCTATGAAGACGATGAATTCCGCGGCAACAAGATGTATGAAGCGACCGTCGAATACCGCTATCCGATCGCTAAAAAAATCCAAGGCGTCGTCTTTACCGACATGGGTAATGCCTGGGGCGGCGTAGAAAACATTCCTTGGTATAACGGCAATAATAAGATCCACTATTCCGGCGGTATCGGCTTCCGCATTACGACGCCGATCGGCCCGATCCGTTTGGACTACGGTATCGGTGATGAAGGCGGCAAGTTCCACTTCAGCTTTGGTGGTAAGTTCTAAGGTCATGAAAGGTCGTGGATGATGAGAATCCGCACTGTTTTATTGACTGTCTTTGCCGTCTGTGCTAGTCTTAGTAGTGTTACCGCTGCCTCCGTAGAACAGGTGGCGGTACACGTGTCTTCTGTCGAAGAAGCGGTTCCGCCGTTGGTACAAAAACGGATTGCTGCCAGCATTCAAACCGTCGGTAATCACGTCTTCCTCAACCAGGACAGCGATGATATTGCCGGCCGTTCCGCTGAGTATGAGCGAATCATCAATGATATCATCAACCGCGTCCTCATTGGCTACACCGTAGAGTCTATCGCCATCAAACCGGGAAGCCGGACCGACCTCGACGTCCGTATCCGGCCCTGGGGCGATACGATTCGCAAGGTGAATATGACGATTGATTACGGGGCCCTGCCGGAGATGGGGCAGAAGCTGGTCGATAAAGACCTGGCGAATGCTGGGGATATGGTGGAAAACCTGCTCATCGGCCTGCCTGTCGATGCCCTCGACTGGGCGAATGGTGCCGTAAAATCGGTCATGGAGACGGAATTGGAGACGAGAGTCCCCGAGTTTTATCCGCATATCGTGATCCGCGGCGGTACGGAAACGGATGTGACGGTCTATATGATGCCCAAACTTCCTGTTGTTCGCAATGTCCGCGTGGCCATCAAAGGGGAAGACGTGCCGAAGGTCATCTTCCTTAGTGCCCGGAACAATCTGGAGCATACCTACGCTGGCCTTGAAGGACTGCCGGTGGCTTTCGTTCGCCGCCATGAACAGGATGTCATGGCAGCCCTTTCCGGCGACGTGCAGCGGCAGTGGGTCATCAAGCATTATGGACTTCACGTGACGCCGTCCCTTGCCGTCGATGAAGACACGACGATCAATGTCATGCCGGAGACAGATTTTTACGACATCCGCGGCGGCGCCTATCTCGATGTCGGCCGCAGGAACAGCGAGGACGATGACACGGTTCTCATGGCCCACCTGGGCCGGAAAATCGGGACCCATCACGAGGTGTATGGCGAGGTCAAATTCATGCCATCACACCTTGAGTGGAATGTCATTCCCGGATACTTCTACCGCTTTACAGGCGGCACCGAGACGGGCTATCAGTTTGAAAGCCTCGACGACAGCCATCACCTGTGGCTTCGACAGCCTTTGGGCAGCCGTTGGGCTCTGCGGTATGACCGCGATTTGACGCATACCGAAAACGAAGTAGGGCTTCAGTATCGCGTCGACGATTATGTTGGCTTAGAGTATGTCGTATCCGACCATGATCATTGGCTTCGGATCATCGGTTATTTGTAAGATAAAGGAGATTTTCTATTATGATGTCTGAAATGGGTAAGAAACGCAATATTAAAATTTTCTCGGCAGTCATTGCCGCTATCTTTGTATTCAGTATCGCAGGCCTGGCTATCATGCAGACCGGCAATCCGGTAAATGCAGCACCTTCGAGCAATATCGGCGTCGTCGATACCAGCAAGATCATTACGCCGGATAACCAGGATGCCGTTGAAGTACAGAAACAGATCCAGCAGGCCGGTGAAGATATGCAGAAACAGTTTGAACAGCAGTCGGCCAACATGGATGACCAGCAGAAACAGGAACTCTTCCAGAAGATGCAGGGCGAACTGGCTACCAAACGTCAGGAACTCTTTAAAGGCCTGAAAGACAAAGTCGATACGGCTGTCGGCAATGTAGCCCAGACCAAGGGACTCAGCCTGGTCGTTGAAAAGAGCGTCGTCCTCTATGGCGGTACGGATATTACCGATCAGGTCACCAAAGAATTGAACCAGAATTCGAGTGCTTCCTCCAGCAGTGCCAGTGGTTCCGGCAGCACCAGCAACAACCAGTAAGGAGTTCTTATGAAACGGATATATGCGGCAGCCGGTGCCGTGGTTATCTTCGTCTGCCTCTTGGCCGGTTGGTGGTTTTTCAGCCACCGGAATCCATCCGCGCCAGCGGCAGCAGCGACGCCGGTCTATGCCTATGCAGACTTGGAACACGTCGTCATGAGCCACCCGCGCTACAGCGAGTATCACCGGTTAGAACTGGAATACAATGCCATGGTTGCCCAATATCAGTTTGAACAGTGGAACTATTCCCGAAAGGCTCAGGCCGAAGGCCTATCGATGCAGCAGTTTGCCGCTGTCGATGCCGTCGGGACGGCGGCTCTCAACCAGGAATTACAGGCCAAAGTTGCCATCAAGCAAGACGAGCTTAACAACCGTTTAAAACAGCAGTATGATGCCCTCGTCGAAGAAAAGAAAAAGACGACGCCGGTCATATCGGATGCCGATGCCTTAAAAATCGTCAATCTCCAGCTGAAGTTGAAGACCCTGGATCTTTCAAAAGAAGAGCGGGCCGCGACGGAAGAACAGCTGCAGGCCCTTTTGAGAGGCAGTAATGCCGACGTCCGGGTGACGGGCAGTACGGCTGATGAAATCGCCGCGGCTATGGCGCCTTATAAGGCCCAGGCCAAGAAAGAACTCGAAGACTATGCCCAGCAGGTCAAGACCGATCTCGAAGGGCGCAAACTTCAGAGTCAGGCGGCTTTCCAACAGCAAATCGGGACTTTGAAAGACCGCCCCGAACCGGCTGTATGGAATAAAGAGTGGAAAGATAAGCTCGATGCAAAAGAAAAAGAAATGAACGATGTGAAAGAAGCCATTATGGCAGATATCCGCGACAAGGCTGCTGCCGTTGCCCAAGAACAGGGCATCGACATGATTTTTTCCGACTATGAAGGTGTCGGTACGGCAGCCGATGTGACCGATGATATCATCGCCAAATTGGCATAACAGGAGGCTTTTAGGAATGAAAAAAGTTTGGAAGCGCTTTGGAATCGTCGCAGTCATGGTAGCTCTTACAGGAGCTCTTGCCGGATGCGGCGGTAAAGATAATGTAGGTGTTGTCGACATGTCGCGCATACAGAAAGAAGCGCCCCTTGTTCAGCAATATAAGCAGAAGACAGAAGATAAACAGAAGGCCATCGATAAAGAACTGCAGGATGCCAAACAGACCATGTCTGCGGAAGATTTCCAGAAGAAGCAGCAGCAGGCTCAGCAGGAACTCAATATTTTCGGCGCCAGCATGCAGCGTCAGTTCATGTCGGATCTCGAAAGCCGACTGGGCGATATCGCCAAGGATAAAAACGTCGGCATCATCGTGATGAAAGAAGCCGTTCCTTCCGGCGGCATCGATGTTACCGATGATCTTATTGCCAAAATGCAGTAAAAAAGGGGTTGTATATAGTGAATAAAACAGTACAGGAATTAGCAGCATTGCTGGGCGGGACGGTCATCGGCAACGGTGAGGCCGTCATTGGTGACGTAAAAAGCTTGGAAGAAGCAGGTAAGGACGATATTACCTTTGCCGTCGATCCGTATACGGAATATTTGCCGAAAGTCCACGCCGGTGCCGTCATCGTCGACAAAGAAGTACCGGCCGGTGATAATACCTTGGTCATCGTAGAAAATCCCCGTCTGGCTTTTTCGCAGCTCCTGGTCTTGTTCCACCCCCGTCAGTCGATTACGCCCGGTATCCATCCGACGGCCATCGTCGATGAAACGGCTGTGATTGGCGACGATGTTTCCATCATGCCTTATGCCGTCATCGGTAAAAACGTTGAAATCGGCAAAGGATCGGTGATTTATCCCTACGTCTTTTTAGGCGACCATGTCAAAATCGGCGAAGGATCCGTTCTTTATCCCGGCGCCGTCATCCATGAACACTGCGTCCTCGGGAAAAATGCCGTCATCCGGGCCCATGCCGTCATCGGCGGTGAAGGCTTCGGCTTTGCCACGGAAAAAGGGAAGCATACCCGCATCCCCCAGATCGGCAATGTCATCCTCGGAGACGATGTCGAAATCGGGGCCTGCACCTGCCTGGACAATGCCACTCTCGGTGCGACCCAGGTCGGCAGGGGCACTAAAATCGACAACTTGGTCCACCTCGGCCATAACGTCGAAATCGGGGAAGACTGCTTTATCATTGCCCAGTCCGGCATTGCCGGTAGCACCAAGGCCGGCAATCACGTCATCTTTGCCGGACAGACAGGCTGCACGGGCCACGTCACCATTGGCGACAACGCTGTCTTTGCCGGTAAGTCCGGTATTATCGGCAATATCAAAGGCAATCAGACCTATGCTGGCTTCCCGGCACGGCCTCATATGGAATGGAGCCGTACCCAGGTTTTCTTGAAGCACTTGCCGGAAATGGCCAAGACCATCAAGGACCTGCAGAAAAAGATTGCCAAATTAGAACAGAAATTAGAACAACAGTAAGAGGGACAGGCTTATGTACACCTTTATGAAATGTCTGAGCTGGATCATCTGTCATCTTCCTGGCGGCTGCTGCCGCAGCCTGGGCATTTTTTTGGGTTCTTTTTTCTGGACCTTCGTCCCCAAGAAACGGAAAGTGTTGGCTCAGCAGCAAATCTTGGACTGCGGCATTACGGATGACCCGAAACGGGCCATGGCCATTGCCAAAGCCAGTACCCAGCGCTTCGGGCCGATGATGATAGAAGTGTTGCGCTATCCGGTTTATACGAAAGAAAAGCTGGATGAGAAGGTAGCCTTTAAAGGCCGCGAACACCTGGAAGCACTTAAGAAAAGCGGGGAGGGGGCGATTTTCATGGCCTCCCATGCCGGCAACTGGGAACTCTTGGGAGCGGCACTGGCCATGAACGGCTATCCCCTCATTTCCGTCGCTCAGGAACAAGGCAGTCATAGCGCCGATAAGTTTATCAACGAATATCGGGCTATGATGAAGCAGCACGTCACCTATAAGACGGGCATCCGCGACATGGTACGATTCCTCCGGGATGGCCATTATATCGGCCTCCTCATGGATCAGGATCCAGGATATACAGGCATCATGGTCAAACTCTTTGGCCGCGATACGCTGACCCCTGACGGACCGGCTAAGATGGCGGGCATCGCCAACTATCCCATCGTCACCGTCTTCATCCGGGAAGACCGGCCCTATCACCATGTCATTGAAGTATACCCGCCATTTCGCCCTTATACGGCCGATCATAAGCTCTCGAAAGACGAAAAAGAGCGGATCATGTACGAAACGACGCAGGAACTCAACGATCGTTTGGAAGCCCATATCCGTCAGTACCCGGAAGATTGGTTCTGGCTGCACAACCGCTGGAAATGGACAAAACGCTATAAAGAAAAGCAAGCTGAAAAAAGAGCTGCCCAATAGTGAACCGCCCCCCTAAAGTTGGACCAAAAATTCAACTTTAGGGGGTTAATTTTATGGCAAAATATAGTTATGAATTTAAGATGCA